>Ga0308164_10000453_pt1 | contig 70952 bp, 71 predicted proteins | sample PhyTR2_FD_201031 | JGI IMG/M metagenome (GOLD analysis project Ga0308164, IMG submission 201031) | Phyllosphere microbial communities from UC Gill Tract Community Farm, Albany, California, United States - DLSLT.R2 | ecosystem: Host-associated > Plants > Phyllosphere > Unclassified | place: USA... | reverse complement strand
TACTGGATCGTGACCGTTTGTCACCGTTTTCTGTAGGCACTGGTGAGGCACTGCTGATTTTTAAGGGCGCGAACCCTATCACAAAAAAACACAGCTGAAAGGCCGTTCTGGCATGTCATGTGCTATGCCGCGTGCGGTGTCGTGTGATCCGCGCAAGGGTTGCTACACTCGCCTGCGACGTGGTGCCGCAACCCCTGCATTTCAAAAACAAAAAGCGCTCGATAACGACAAGGAAGATTGCTGTGGAGCCACATACCTGGCACGTGCTGATCGTCGAGGATGACCAGCGCCTGGCCGAACTGACCAGCGATTACCTGCAGAGTCACGGTCTGCGCGTGAGCATCGAAGGCGACGGCGCGCTGGCGGCGGCGCGGATCATCGCCGAGCAGCCGGATCTGGTGATCCTCGACCTGATGCTGCCCGGCGAGGACGGTTTCAGCATCTGCCGCAGCGTACGTGACCGCTACGACGGGCCGATTCTGATGCTCACCGCGCGCACCGATGATACCGACCATATAGAAGGGCTCGACACCGGCGCCGACGATTTCGTCTGCAAACCGGTGCATCCGCGCGTGTTGTTGGCGCGTATCAAAGCCCTGCTGCGCCGCAGTGAAGCGCCGCAGGTGCCGGCTGCCGAGCTGCGCCGTCTGGTGTTCGGTCCGTTGGTGGTGGACAACGCACTGCGTGAGGCCTGGCTGCGCGAGCAGAGCATCGAACTGACCGGTGCCGAGTTCGACCTGCTGTGGCTGCTGGTGGCCAACGCCGGGCGCACGCTGTCCCGCGAAGAGATATTCACCGCGTTGCGCGGTGTGGGGTACGACGGGCAGGATCGCTCCATCGATGTGCGTATCTCACGTATCCGCCCGAAAATCGGCGACGATCCCATTCATCCGCGTCTGATCAAGACCGTGCGCAGCAAGGGCTATCTGTTTGTGCCCGAAGCGGCGCAGGACATGAGCGGCCACGTGTTCAGCGGATGACCTGATGAATTCGATCTTTCTGCGCATCTACGGTGGTGTGCTTGGCGTGTTGGTGCTGGTCGCGCTGCTTGGCGTGCTGGCCCTGCATGTGCTCAATCAGTCGCGCGGCGAGCAGTATCGCGAGCGCTTGGCTCACGGCACCTTTACGATCATGGCCGACAATCTGGTGCCGCTCGATGGCATCGAACGGCGCCGCGCCCTGGCGATCTGGGAGCGCCTGCTGGGGATTCCCCTGAGCCTGCAAAGTCTTGAGCAGGCTCACCTCGACAGCAGCGCACTGGGCCAACTGGCGCGCGGCAAGGTGGTGGTCGAACAGATCGGGCCGCACGCTGCCAGGGTTTATCGTCAGTTGAGCGACAAGGAGCCGCTGTTGCTGACCGGCGAAGTGCAGCAGATCACCGAACAATTGGCGAGAGCCACTATCTACCTGCTGATCGATGAACTGGTGCGCTTTCCGGTCGACGAGCAACCGGCGCGGCTGCAGGCCCTGCGCAGCGACAAGGGATTCGGTTTCGACCTGCACCTGCTGGCGCTGGATCAGGCGGATCTGGACGATGACCAGCGCCGCCGCGTCTATGAGGGCGATACGGTCATGGCGCTGGGCAAGGGCGGCGATTCGATCCGCGTGCTGGCCGGGATCGTCGACACCAACTGGGTGCTGGAAATCGGTCCGCTGTACCAGATGAACCCTTATCCGCTGCATTGGCTGTTGCTGATCGCCTTGATGGGCCTGTGTCTGATCGGTCTGGTGGTGTACTTGCTGGTGCGGCGTCTGGAGCGACGGGTGCTGGAGCTGGAGGCGGCCGCCACGCAGATTGCCCAAGGCAGCCTGCACACCCGCGTTCCGACCGAGGGCTCCGACTCGGTGGGGCGTCTGGCGGCGGCGTTCAACAGCATGGCCGAACACCTGCAACGCTCATTGATGATCCAGCGCGAACTGGTGCGCGCGGTGTCTCACGAACTGCGCACGCCGGTGGCGCGGCTGCGTTTCGGTCTGGAGATGGTCAGCGACGCCGCCACTCCCGAGGCGCGGCGCAAATACATGCGCGGCATGGACAGCGATATCCAGGACCTCGACAAGCTGGTCGATGAGATGCTCACCTACGCGCGTCTTGAGCAGGGCGCGCCGACCCTGAATTTCCAGCGTGTCGATCTGGATGCGCTGATCGATCAGGTGATCGCCGAACTGGCGCCATTGCGCGCCGACGTACGGGTTTCGCGGGGCGAATGCCTGATGGCCGAAGAGGGTGAGGCTGCCTGGGTGGAGGGCGAGCCGCGCTACCTGCACCGCGCGGTGCAGAACCTGGTGAGCAATGCGCTGCGCCATGCCGAGAACGAGGTGCGCATCAGCTATCGGCTGGAGGCGCAGCAGTGCCGTATCGACGTGGACGACGATGGCCCTGGCGTTCCGGAACAGGCGTGGGAACAGATTTTTACACCGTTCATGCGCATCGATGACAGCCGCACCCGAGCCTCGGGCGGGCATGGGCTGGGTTTGTCGATCGTGCGGCGGATCATCCATTGGCATGAAGGTCGTGCGCTGATCGGGCATAGCGTCAGCCTGGGCGGGGCGTGCTTCAGCCTGTCCTGGCCGCGCACGCAGGTGCCGCGTTGAGCTTGCCGTTGTTTGTCGGGCCGTTTGCGCAGTTCGGGCGGACGTTGCTGACGGCGGATGATGCGCGCCCGGTAGTGACGTTGCCTGATCTGCTGCAACCCGAGCGTCTCGATCAACTGCTGCTGGCTGTTTACGGGCCGCAGCTGATGCCCGATCAATTGCCGGTGCTGGTGTCGCAGTGGGCCAAGTTTTACTTCATGCAACTGATTCCGCCGGTGCTGGTGGCCGGCCTGGTGCATGACTGGCATTGGCCGTTGCAGCTTGAGCAGGTAGCGCTGGCGCTGGATGAGCGCGGCGTGCCGAGCGGCGTCAGGCTGGCGGGGGAGGGGCGCCTCTGCCGGAGTATGTCGGTTGATCCGTTTCAGCGCTTTGCCGGATTGCTCGATGACAATCTTCAGCCCTTCATTGCATCGCTGAGCGCTTATGGCGGACTGCCTGCCGCGGTGTTATGGAGCAGCGCCGGGGATTATCTGGAGGGCTGCCTTGCTCAACTGGCCACGTGCAGTGATGTATCGCTGGCTGCGGGGCTGGCGCTGTTAAGCGAGAAGAAAAGGCCGGACGGGCGCGCCAATCCTCTGTTTCAGGCAGTGCGTTATGTGCCGCAGGCGCAGGGCGGCGAACCACGCAGGCAACGGCGTGTGTGCTGTTTGAGTCATCGGGTCGAGTGGGTTGGGCGTTGCGAACATTGTCCGCTGCCCGGCTGATCAACCTTCGACGGCAACCAGGCTCAACAGGTGATCGTCCTGCAGACTGAACTGACCGTCCAGCTCCTTGCCCGCATGCCACTCGCTGGACAGGTCAATCAGCAGCTGTAGCCGTGCGCGGCCGTCGGCGGACCATTCCAGCAGTTGCGCGTCTTCGAAGTAGAAGCGCTTGTGCACGATCGGGTAGAGCGCCTTGAACAGCGCTTCCTTGATCGAAAAGGTCAGGGTCACGCGCAGTGCGATCTGATCTTCCGGACCCGCCGCCATCTCTGCCAGCTCGGCCGCCGTTAAAATCTCCCCGGCCAGGCGTGAGGCGCGGTCGTGGCTCAGCAGGTTTTCCGTGTCCAGCCCCAACCCGCGCCACTGCTGCTTGTGCGCCACCACGGCGGCAGCCCAGCCGGTGCTGTGAGTGATCGAACCACAGACATCAGCGGGCCAGATTGGCGCGCGGTCTTCCCCCACCACCGGAACATGTAAGCGGCCATCCAGCTGACGCATGGCTTCACGGGCGCAGAGACGACCGGCGAGGAATTCAGTCTGACGCTTGGCCACCGAACGCTGAATGCTCGCCGGCATTTGCAGCTCACAACGCTGAAAGTCGCCGTCGACCAGCTTGAGCGGATCAAAATGTCCACTCACCAGCACTGCTCCCGGCAAGGCTTGTGGCAACGGCCAATGCCGGATCAGTTCCGGGCAGCAGATGGGGAGGTCGGATAGTCGAGTCATGGGCGGCATTTTGCCGGGGGAATGGGTTGGAGGGAAGGGCACTGGTAACATCTGCGTCCTCTTGACGACGCAGAGCGTCGAGACCTGCATTCCCACGCTGGAGCGTGAGGAACGATCATCGCAACTATCGTGCGGCGCTCCGCGTCGCATGCCTTTCCGGACGCTCTGCGTCCTCTTGGCGACGCAGAGCGTCGAGAACGGCATTCCCACGCAGGAGCGTGAGGAACGATCACCACAACTATCGTGCGTCGCTCCGCGTCGCATGCCTTTCCGGACGCTCTGCGTCCTCTTGCGACGCAGAGCGTCGAGAACTGCATTCCCACGCTGGAGCGTGAGGAACGATCATCGCAACTATCGTGCGGCACTCCGCGCCGCATGCCTTTCCGGACGCTCCGCGTCCTCTTGCGACGCAGAGCGTCGAGAACTGCATTCCCACGCTGGAGCGTGAGGAACGATCATCGCAACTATCGTGCGGCGCTCCGCGTCGCATGCCTTTCCGGACGCTCCGCGTCCTCTTGCGACGCAGAGCGTCGAGACCTGCATTCCCACGCTGGAGCGTGCGGAACGATCATCGCAACTATCGTGCGTCGCTCCGCGTCGCATGCCTTTTTGGACGCTCTGCGTCCTCTTGGCGGTGCATAGCAAAAAACTGGTCACACTTTCATTATTTCCACGTACTCGGTCGGAAGGTACTTTTCACGGCTCTGATGATTCAAGGATGAACACATGGGCCGGAGCAGATACACCATCACCGAACCTGAGAAGCCTCATTTCCTGACGTGCACGGTGGTGGAGTGGTTACCGCTTTTTACCCGGCCTGTTCTGGTAGACATTCTGTTCAACGCCTGGCGCTACCAACAGGCTCATCAGGGACTGCTGCTCTTCGGGTATGTCGTACTGGAAAACCATTTGCACTTCGTGGCCCAAGCGCCCGCCTTGGACAAATGTGTGAGCAGTTTCAAGTCATTTACGGCTCGACAGATAATCGAAGCACTTGAGAACGCCAACGCCGAGAGCACGCTGGAGCGTCTGCGGTTCGTCAAACGCCTGCACAAGAGCGACAGGATGTATCAGGTCTGGCAGGAAGGAGCTCATGCCGAGCTTGTGTGGAGTGAAAAGGTTATGCGGCAGAAGCTCGATTACATTCACCACAACCCGGTAAAGAGAGGCTATGTGGACATCGGTGAGCACTGGAGATACTCCAGCGCTCGCGATTATGAGGGGCAGCGCGGTTTGATCGATATTCAGCGCTGGTATTGACGCATAGCGTGCGGAACGATCACCTCGACTATCGTGCGATGCTCCGCGTCGCATGCCTTTCCGGACGCTCCGCGTCCTCCCCGTTTCGGGCGGACGCGGAGTTTCAGTTATCGCTCAACCAAATATCTTTTTGAAAAACACTTTCATGTCCGCCCAGGAGCTCTCATCGGCGGCCTTGTCGTAGCCGATGTCCGGGCCGCCGTGTTCGCCGTGGCTGAGGCGGTCGGCGTCGGGGTTGGTGAAGCCGTGTTTGGCGCCGTCGATGCTGACGAATTTGTAGTCAGCCTTGGCATCGTCCATTTCCTTCTTGAACGCGGTGACGTTTTCAGGGGTGACCATGCTGTCCTTGGCGCCGTGTTCGACCAGCATTGGCACCTTGATACCCGGTTTCGCCGGGGTGTTGGTGACCAGTGCGCCGTGGAAACTCACCACGCCCAGCAGCGGCTCATCGCGGCGTGCCGCGTCGAGCACGATCTTGCCGCCGAAGCAGTAACCGATCGCGGCGATCTTTTTCGGATCGGTCTGAGGCTGCTGCTTCAATTGCTCAAGCCCGGCGTCAAAACGCTTGTCTGCGGCATCGCTGTCCTTCAACGCGGCCTGCATGAAGGCCATCGCGTCCTTCGGGTGCTCGGTGTTCTTGCCTTCGCCGTACATATCGATGGCCATCGCGCTGTAACCCAGCGCAGCCAGATCGCGAGCGCGGCGCTTGGCGTAGTCGTTCAGGCCCCACCATTCATGAACCACCAGAACGCCAGGGCGCGGGCCTTTTACCGCGTCGTCGTAAGCGTAATAGCCCACCAGCTTGGTGCCGTCGGCACTTTTATAATCGATCTGCTCGGTCTTGATCGCCGCCTGGGCGAGGCCGGTCAGGCCCATCATGATCATTGCAATCCACACACGCATGGTCAGCTCCTTGTTGATGTTTTGAAGTGGCAAACAACGATAGCCGATTCTGCTGCACAGGGTGCGGATGACTGTTCAGCGCCGGTTCATGCAGTGTTCAGTCGGGGTTCAGCCCGGCGCGATTACTGTTGGCCCATACCTTGACAGCGTCCCCGAGCGCAAAAGGAGTCGATATGTTGAATCTCAACAAGTTTTTCCTGGCCCTGGCTTTCCTGGGCGGCAGTGCTGCGGTGCAGGCGGGTGATGGTCGGCTTGACGTGGCCCGTATCGAGTTCAGCAAGACCAGCGAAAGGCTTGACGATACCAACAGCTGGGGACACGCGCTCGGGGAGCAGGCGCATTCCAACGTCTCGGCGGGGACGCTTTATTCGCCACCGGTTTACGGCACCCTGACAGGGACTCACAATGGTGTGCCTGTCAGCTGCGAAATCCTGCTGGGCAGCTATGATGTGACACAACACGTGCCCGTCAGCGCCCGCCTGTTGAGTACTGATGCGACGATGTCGTTTCATTCTTTGTCTTGAGGCTGCGATTGTGCCTGGGAGAGCTGCATGAAGTTGTTGGTAGTTGAGGATGAAGCGCTGCTGCGCCACCACCTGCGAACCCGTCTGACCGAAGCGGGACATGTGGTGGAAGCGGTGGCCAACGCTGAGGAAGCGTTGTATCAGGTCACGCAATTCAATCACGACCTGGCCGTGATCGATCTGGGCTTGCCGGGCATCGGTGGGCTGGACCTGATTCGGCAGTTGCGCACCGTGGGCAAGGCGTTTCCGATTCTGATCCTGACCGCGCGCGGCAATTGGCAGGACAAGGTCGAAGGGCTGGCGGCCGGCGCTGACGACTACGTGGTCAAACCCTTCCAGTTCGAAGAACTGGAAGCGCGGCTCAACGCCTTGTTGCGGCGTTCCAGCGGCTTCATTCAGTCCACCATCACGGCTGGCCCGCTGCTGCTGGACCTCAATCGCAAGCACGCCGCGCTGGCTGAACAACCGCTGGCGCTGACCGCCTACGAATACCGCATCCTTGAATACCTGATGCTCCATCACCAGCAGGTAGTGCCCAAAGAGCGCCTGATGGAGCAACTGTATCCTGATGACGACGAGCGCGACCCAAACGTGATCGAAGTGCTGGTCGGCCGCCTGCGTCGCAAGCTGGACAGCAACGTGGCGTTCAAACCTATCGAAACCGTGCGCGGCATGGGCTACCTGTTCAATGAGCGCTGTACGTGATTCGTTCGCTTCGCCTGCGCCTGATGCTGGGCGCCGCTACTCTGGCGGTGATCTTCATGCTGCTGATGCTGCCTGCTTTGCAGGGGGCGTTCAGCCTGGCGCTGCGCGGAGCGATCGAGCAACGCCTGGCTTCTGATGTAACGACCATGATTTCGGCGGCTCGCGTCGAAAACGACCATCTGTTGATGCCCTCAGTGTTGCCGGGCGAACAATTCAATCTGCCCGGCAGCCGCCTGCTGGGTTACATCTATAACCGCCAGGGGCAGATGGTCTGGCGCTCGTTGTCGACCGAAGGCGAAAACATCGACTACCGCCCGCAATACGACGGGCAGGGCAGCGAGTTCACCAAGATCAAGGAAATCAATGGCGATGAGTATTTCGTCTATGACGTTGAGATCCGGCTGCTCGGCGGGCGCAATGCCGCGTTCAGTATCGTTGCCGTGCAGCCGTTGCGCGGCTATCAGGAAACCATCGACGGTTTGCGCCGCAAGCTCTATCTGGGCTTTGGCGCAGCACTGGCGGTGCTGCTCGGGTTGCTGTGGATGGGCCTGACCTGGGGGCTGCGGGCCTTGCGCGGTTTGAGCCAGGAACTGGATCAAGTGGAAGCCGGTGCGCGCGACAGCCTCAGCGAAGAACACCCCAGCGAACTGCTGCGCCTAACCGATTCGCTCAACCGCCTGTTGCGCAGCGAGCGGGAGCAACGGATCCGTTACCGCGATTCTCTGGATGACCTGGCGCATAGCCTGAAAACCCCGCTGGCGGTCTTGCAGGGCGTAAGCGAGAACATCGCCAAGCGTCCCGAGGATGTCGAGCAGGCGTGGGTGCTGCAATCGCAGATCGAACGCATGAGCCAGCAGATCGGCTATCAACTGCAGCGGGCCAGCCTGCGCAAAAGCGGTCTGGTGCGCCATCACGTGATGTTGCGGCCTGTGGTCGAAAGCCTGTGCAACACGCTGGACAAGGTGTATCGCGACAAACAGGTCAAGGCCACGCTGGACCTCCCCGAGCACTGCCAAGTGCACATGGAGGAGGGGGCGCTGCTGGAAATGCTCGGCAACCTGCTGGAAAACGCCTATCGGCTGTGCCTGAGTGAAGTGCGCGTCAGCTTTACCCGCTCAGCGGACGGCGATGAACTGTGCGTCGAAGACGACGGCCCCGGCGTCCCGCAGAGCCAGCGTGCCCGCATTCTCGAACGCGGCGAACGGCTGGACCGCCAGAACCCCGGGCAAGGCATCGGCCTGGCGGTGGTCAAGGACATCATCGAAAGCTACGGCGCGCAACTGACGCTGGGCGATTCCCCATTGGGTGGCGCGGCGTTCAGGATTCATTTTCTGGCGCAGTGAGGGTGTGTTCGCCCCAGTTTCAAGAGCGGACGCAGAGCGTCCATAACGGCGTGCCAACGCGGAGCATTGGCACGATAGTGTTAACACACCTGTCGCTCCTCATGCTCCAGCGTGGCAATGCCGTTGATGACGCTCTGCGTCACACCTTTGCGCGTCACCGAGCACTCCAGTCGCCACAGAAAAAAGGCGGATACCCGCCACTGTGTGCGCATTTTTCCCACCATACGGCGGAAAACCGCCACCTCTCTTGTGGAATCCCTACTACCGTTACCAGTGTGCGCCTTGTATTGCGGGGTTTTGATATCAAAATGATTCTATGGCACGCGTATTGCTATCTACATGGCAGAGGCCTGCCTTGCGCAGCTCGACAAAACAAATCCCTCCAGTGCAGGAGGGTTAGCGCTTTATAGGCTCGCGTGCATCAGGTGAAGATGCCGACGACGCCCTTGAGGAAAACTGCAATGACGACTCGTCAGCCCATCTACAAATCCCTCTATTTTCAGGTAATCGTAGCGATTGTCATCGGTATCCTGATCGGTCACTTCTATCCGGACACCGGCAAGGCGTTAAAACCGCTGGGTGACGGGTTCATCAAACTGATCAAGATGGTCATTGCCCCGATCATCTTCTGTACCGTTGTCAGCGGCATCGCCGGCATGCAGAGCATGAAGTCGGTCGGCAAGACCGGCGGCTACGCGCTGCTGTACTTCGAGATCGTTTCGACCATCGCCCTGCTGATCGGTCTGATCGTGGTCAACGTGGTTCAGCCGGGTGTCGGCATGAACATCGACGTCAGCACGCTCGACGCTTCGAAGATCGCCGCCTACGTCACTGCCGGTCAGGATCAGAGCATCGTCGGCTTTATCCTTAACGTGATTCCGAACACCATCGTCGGCGCGTTTGCCAACGGCGATATCCTGCAAGTGCTGATGTTCTCGGTGATCTTCGGCTTCGCGCTGCATCGCCTGGGTGCCTACGGCAAGCCGGTTCTGGACTTCATCGATCGCTTCGCCCACGTAATGTTCAACATCATCAACATGATCATGAAACTGGCCCCGCTGGGTGCGTTCGGTGCCATGGCCTTCACCATCGGTGCCTATGGCGTCAGCTCGCTGGTGCAGCTGGGTCAGTTGATGATCTGCTTCTACATCACCTGCGTTCTGTTCATCGTGTTTGTACTGGGCGCGATCGCCCGCGCTCACGGCTTCAGCATCTTCAAGCTGATTCGCTACATCCGTGAAGAGCTGTTGATCGTACTGGGTACTTCTTCTTCGGAATCGGCCCTGCCGCGCATGCTGATCAAGATGGAGCGCCTGGGTGCCAAGAAGTCTGTGGTTGGTCTGGTTATCCCGACGGGCTACTCGTTCAACCTGGACGGTACGTCGATCTACCTGACCATGGCTGCCGTGTTCATCGCTCAGGCGACCAACACGCACATGGACATCACGCACCAGATCACCCTGTTGCTGGTGTTGCTGCTGTCGTCCAAAGGTGCTGCCGGCGTAACCGGTAGCGGCTTCATCGTACTGGCTGCGACCCTGTCGGCTGTAGGCCACCTGCCGGTTGCCGGTCTGGCGCTGATTCTGGGTATCGACCGCTTCATGTCCGAAGCCCGCGCCCTGACCAACCTGGTCGGTAACGCTGTTGCTACCGTTGTGGTTGCCAAGTGGGTCGGCGAGCTGGACACCGACAAGCTGCAGTCCGAGCTGGCTTCCGGTGGCTCTGCCATTCTGGAAACCCGTCCTGAAGACGACCTCGGCGTTGCCGAAGGCCCGACTCCAGCGGCTGCGGTGAACACCACCAAGACCGTCTGATAACCTTCAGGCCATAAAAAACCCATCTTCGGATGGGTTTTTTTATGCCTGCAGTTTGCCGGAGGATTATTCCGTGCGCGTCTCGCCGCTGAACACCAGAGGCTCGCGGCAGCGACGGCACAGGTAGCGCCGTCCCTTGCGGACCATGCCGTGACGCTGCGCGGTGAACGGAAAGTCGCTGTCGGGGCACGGGCAGCGGTAGATGTAACGGATCACACTGCGCCGTTTGATCGCATAGGTATGGCAGCGATTGGGCGGCAGCTCATAGACGCCGCGCATGATCAATTGCCATTCTTCGCCGTGCGGCTGAATGCTGCCACCGAACAACTGGTGGGCAATCAGGTGCGCAACCTCGTGGGGCACGGTCTGGCGCAGGAAGTCTTCGGCGTTTTCCTTGTAGAGCTGCGGGTTGAAGCGCAACAGGTTTTCATGCAGATGAGCGACACCGGCCTTCTGACCGCGCAACTGGAAACTGACCACCGGGCGTTTGAAGGTGCGCTTGAAGAAGGCTTCGGCTTGTTGGTAACAGGTCTCGACGCGTGAATTGAGTTGTTCGGGCATGCTGTGGGGTTCTCCAGTGCGCCAAGTATGCCGCAATGTGGCTAAGCTCTGAACACGCCAGCCGCCCGGTGGTCATTTTTGATCCAGTGTGGTCGCCTGTCTGAACAGTAAGAGCGCAGCATATTTAACCAATGGTCGGTTACGGGTAAAATGTCCGGCTTTTCTCAAGCTACCGTCAGCGGATATTTCCATACATGGGCACCCTTTCAGTCAATCAGAACAAACTGCAGAAACGTCTGCGTCGGCTGGCCGGCGAAGCGGTTGCCGACTTCAACATGATCGAAGAGGGTGACAAGGTCATGGTCTGCCTGTCCGGCGGCAAGGACAGTTACACCATGCTCGATGTGCTGATGCACTTGCAGAAGGTCGCGCCGATCAAGTTCGACATCGTGGCGGTCAACATGGACCAGAAGCAGCCCGGCTTCCCTGAGCACGTGCTGCCTGCCTACCTGAAAGAACTGGGTATCGAGTACCACATCGTCGAGAAAGACACGTATTCAGTGGTCAAGGAATTGATCCCCGAAGGCAAGACCACCTGCTCGCTGTGTTCACGGCTGCGTCGCGGCACGCTTTACACGTTCGCGGACGAGATCGGTGCCACCAAGATGGCGCTCGGGCACCATCGCGACGACATCGTCGAGACATTCTTTCTCAACATGTTCTTCAATGGCTCATTGAAGGCCATGCCGCCCAAGCTGCGGGCCGATGACGGCCGCAACGTGGTGATTCGTCCGTTGGCGTACTGCCATGAAAAGGACATTCAGGCCTATTCGGATTTCAAACAGTTTCCGATCATCCCGTGCAACCTGTGCGGCTCGCAGGAGAACCTGCAGCGTCAGGTGGTCAAGGAGATGCTGCAGGACTGGGAGCGCAAGACGCCAGGCCGGACGGAGAGCATCTTCCGCGCCCTGCAGAACGTGCAGCCCTCGCAGTTGGCCGACCGCAACCTGTTCGATTTCAGCAACCTGCGCATCGACGAAACCGCTGCGTCGCGGTTCGTCAATGTGGTCAATCTCTGACGGCACTCAGTGGTTGACGGTGAACGCCAGCATGGCTGACAGCTGGCACATCGGCCGACCGCTTTCTGCGTGCCACTGGTTGAAGACGTCCTGCACGATCGCCTGATCGCGTTTGCTGCTTGGTACACGGTCGACGATATCCTGCGCGTTCAGGGCGGCAACCACATCCCAGGTCGGAATGAAGGTGTCCTTGCCGATCATGCGCAGAAAGCGCGGCGCTGACAGGCCGCCCATCTGGTTACCGTGTTTGGCGATGTACTGCCACAGGCCTGTGATGTTATCGACCGGCCACTCGGCTATGAACTTGCCGAAACTGCCATGCTCCTGCTCGATGTCCAGGATCAGTTGCGCATTGCGTGGCACGCTCTTGAGCTTGCCCAGATGGCGAATGATGCGCGCGTCCTGCATCAGCCGTTCCAGGTGATCGGCGCCCATCAGCACGACTTTCTCCGGGTCGAAGCGAAAGAACACTTCTTCGAACGCTGGCCACTTGGCGTCCACCAGGCTGTGTTTCAGGCCTGCGCGGAAAACCCGCAGGGCCATGGTCGACAGATAGCGGTCGGCGCTGATGGCTTGCAGTTGTTTGGGTGTTTTGGGGGAGGGCAGATGAGCTTCCAGAGCTTTGGCGGAGCCGAATCGATTCAGGCAATACTCGTTCAGCCATTTGTAGTCGTGCATCGGTTCTCCAAAGAAATTCAACAGGCAGGACAAGGGTTCAGACCGACCCTTGCCCTGCAAGTTTACGATTTAACTGAAAGCATCCGGCGCTCTGCCGATTCAGCTGCGCGGCGCGTCCAGTTGCACTGCGGTCTTGGCCAGACGCTGGCCCAGCGCGCGGCACAGGTCGGTTTCATGACGGTCCAGCGCGCGCTTGCCATCGGCACCGGCGTGATGGCTGGGACCGTAGGGCGTGCCACCCCCGGTGGTTTCCAGCAGCGCCGATTCGCTGTAGGGCAGGCCCATGATCAGCATGCCGTGGTGCAGCAGCGGCAGCAGCATCGACATCAACGTGGTTTCCTGACCACCGTGCAGGCTGGCGGTGGAGGTAAAGACGCCAGCGGGTTTGCCGACCAGTGCGCCGGTCAGCCACAGGTTGCTGGTGCCGTCGAGGAAGTATTTCAGCGGCGCGGCCATGTTGCCGAAGCGTGTCGGGCTGCCCAGCGCCAGGCCGGAGCAGTTTTTCAGGTCGTCGAGGGTCGCGTACAGCGCACCGCTTTCCGGAATCTCGGGGGAGGTCGCTTCGCAGTCGGCGGAAACGGCAGGTACGGTGCGCAGCCGTGCTTCCATGCCGCCCAGTTCGATGCCGCGGGCAACCTGCCGGGCCATTTCGCTGGTGGAGCCGTTGCGGCTGTAATAAAGGACCAGAATGTAGGATGTGCTCACGGCAGCAGCTCCAGAATGTTCTCGGGTGGGCGGCCAATGACAGCCTTGTCGCCAGCGACCAGAATCGGTCGTTCGATCAGTTTGGGGTGAGCGGCCATGGCGGCGATCAGTTGCTCGTCGCTCAGGCTCGGGTCGGCCAGATTGAGCTGCTTGTAATCGTCCTCGCCGGTACGCAGCAGTTGCCGGGCACCGATGCCCAGCTTGCCGAGCAGGTCGCGCACACGGTCGGCGTCGGGCGGGGTTTCCAGGTACAGGACGATATCCGGCGTCAGGCCGCGGGCCTGAAGCAGTTCCAGCGCGCCGCGGGACTTGCTGCAGCGCGGGTTGTGATACAGCGTCAGATCGGTCATTTGCACGTCGCATCTTGTGTGGGGTGGCGTATTCTAACCAGCGATGGCACTGTCCGACATATCAGATGGTCAATAGTCGTGGCTTGGGTATAAGTAATTGCAGGTTGAACGGGGCGAGGAAACAGGCAAATGGCAAGGCGATTAACAGCAGCGGTAATACTTCTCGGCAGTTTGCTGCTCAGCGGATGTGGCGTGGACCTGGGCACAGATCAGAATGGCCAGAAGGTCGCCAGCGAACGCATCAAAGGGCACTGGCTGGTGGTCAACTACTGGGCCGAATGGTGTGGCCCTTGCCGTACCGAGGTTCCGGAGTTCAATGCATTGTCCGAGCAGCTCAAGGACAAGAAGGTCACCGTGCTGGGGGTCAACTTCGACAACCTGCAGGGCGACGAGCTGAAAAGCGCTGCCAATGCACTGGGCATCAAATTCACCGTGCTCGCCCAGGACCCGGCCGAGCAATACAGCCTGCCGCCCTCCGAGGCATTGCCGGTGACCTACATCATCGACGACAAGGGCAAGATGCGCGAACAACTGCTCGGCGAGCAGTCAGCCGCCACCGTGATCCAGAAGCTCAAGACGTTGCGCGGTGAGGGGTGATCAGATCGGTTCTGAGCGCTCTGCGTCTAAAGAGGACGCGGAGCGTCCAGAACGGCATGCGACGCGGAGCGTCGCACGATAGTGATCGTTCCCTGCGCTCCAGCGTGGGAATGCAGTTCTGGACGCTACGCGTCGCAAGTTACGCTGAGCTTCGGCACGATAGTTACATCAGCTGTCTTCCAGCCAGAAACGCAATGGCTTGCCCTGCGTTGGCCACAGACGCAACTGCTCGATGGGCGAGATATCCCAGCGCTGCACACTGCTGATCGCCTTGATAAAGCGCTGTTCCTGCTCCATCAACGCCGGCGCGCACATCTTGCGCGTCTTGCCCACCGGACCGAAACTGATGCTGTGATCGTTCAGCGTATAGGGCGCAAACCAGTGGTTGCAGCCCGCATTGCCATACGCACGGCCATCGGCACCCAGCGTCATGGTCAAGCGACTGTTATCGATCAGCGGACGTTCGCCTATCCACTCCGTTACATAACTGTGATCCTGCTGGATCGGCAGCGTGTCAGCGGTACAACCGGCCAGCAGCGCGCCGCCGATCAGGCTCAGGAGCGCAAACTGTTTCATGCCGCTTTCTCCTGGCACTTCTTGCAGAAATGCTTCTCGCCCTCGGTTTTCCAGCCCAGCTCCGCGATGCGCGCGGTAGCGGCCGGTTTCTGCGCCTTGACGCCCAGCTTGCTCTCTACCATGAACTCGAAGTTCAGTTCGGCGGTGCAGCTGTCGCAATTCACTTTCCACTGATGAATCGCCAACTCGTCGAATACCGGGCCTTTGGCCACCGCAATCCACTGGCCGGGCGGGTTGATCAGGTGCCGGACTTTTTCGACGGTAAGGCGCATGTGCAGGCTTTTGCTGCCTTTGATGGTCACCAATAACTGGTCGTTATCGTGAATCGAGCCGCCGTTGCCGGTGACCTGGTAGCGACCGGGTGCCAGCGTGCGGCATTCGGTCAGCGTGTGCTGGGGGTTGAGCATGCTGTAGCGAAAATCGTGTTCGACCATGGGTCCTCCAAAATTGCGCGCATCCTAACATGCTCTGTCCACGCTGGAGTGTCAGGCACGACAGGCGTCCCGTCGCGCGCTCACGCCATGACCCGCGCCTCGGCTTCCAGGCGAATGATGGCCTTGTCCAGATCGTCCAGAGCCGCTTCGGTGTGCGGCGCATTTTGCTTGAGCAGGGTTTCGGCGCGCTGGCAGGCGCTGCGCAGCTGGGGAACGCCGCAATAACGTGTTGCGCCGTGCAGACGGTGGATGCGCTCGATCAAGGCGTGTACATCCTGACTGGCGCGCGCCACACGAATGGCTTCGCGGTCGGCGTCCAGTGAAGCCAGCAGCATGGCCAGCATGTCGGCGGCGAGATCCGCCTTGCCCGCGGCCAGGCGTAACCCCTCCTCATGATCCAGCACCAGCGGCCCTACGTGGACCTCAGGCGCTTCATTCTGGCGTTCCGGCGCAGGATTGCGCAGCGCCAGCCCTGTCCACTTGAGCACCACCTGCGCCAGTTGCCGTTCGCTGATCGGCTTGGTCAGGTAGTCGTCCATACCGCTTTGCAGCAGTGAGCGTTTTTCGTTGGCCATCGCATGGGCGGTGAGGGCTACGATCGGCAGTGAGCTCTGGTTGCGTTCGGCCTCCCAGGTGCGGATCGCCTCGGTGGCCTGACGACCGTCCATGCCGGGCATTTGCACGTCCATCAACACCAGGTCGAACGCTTCTTGCTGTACGGCGTTGACCGCTGCGTAACCACCCTCGACAGCGACCACTTCAGCGCCCATGTCTTCGAGCAGGGTCTGTACCAGCAGCAGGTTGGCCGGGTTGTCATCCACGCACAGCACTCGCGGCGCTCGGCTCGACAATGGCGGACCGATGTCGGCACGCACCGCTCGCGGCGCGATCAGCTCGGACAGGGCTTTTTGCAGTTTGCGGGTGCAGGCGGGCTTGGCCTGCAGTTGCGTGTAGACATCGTGGACCGCCAGCTGGAACAGCGCATGCTCGGTGGTCGGGCACAGCACCATGACCTTGCAGTTGAGGTTCTCCAGGTCCCAGATGTGCTGGCGCAGCCGTTCCGGAGAGATTTCCAGCGCCGTCACGCCAAGTACCGCCAGATCGATGGCCGCTGGCGTCTCGTGCGCTGCGGTCACGCCGTTGAGCAGGTTTTCCAGATTATTGAACACGATGGTCTGCAGGCCGCAGTCTTCCAGCTGATGCTCCAGCGCCTGGCGCGCCAGGTCATGATGTTCAAGCACTGCGGCGCGCAGGCCTCCGAGCGGAATATTGAGTGATTCTTCCTTGTCTTCGCGGGCCTTGGGCAGTTTCAGGCTGATCCAGAATTCCGAACCTTCGCCCGGTGTGCTGTCGACACCGATTTCGCCGCCCATCTGTTCGATCAGGCGTTTGGAGATCACCAGACCCAGTCCGGTACCGCCCGGTTGGCGCGAGAGCGAGTTGTCGGCCTGGCTGAAGGCCTGGAACAGTGCCCGCACATCCTGACTGGACAGGCCGATCCCGGTGTCCTGCACGCTGATGCGCAGTTGCGCGTGCTCTTCGGTTTCATCCTCGAGCATGGCGCGCGCGACGATCGTGCCTTCGCGGGTGAACTTGATCGCGTTGCTGACCAGGTTGGTCAGAATCTGCCGCAGACGCAGCGGGTCGCCGGACAGCGCCAATGGCGTATCGCGGTACACCAGACTCACCAGCTCCAGCTGTTTGGCGTGCGCCGCCGGGGCGAGGATGGTCAAGGTGTCCTGCAACAGGTCGCGCAGGTTGAACGGGATGTTATCGAGCACCAGCTTGCCGGCCTCGATTTTCGAGAAGTCGAGAATCTCGTTGATGATGCTCAGCAGGTTGTCGGCGGACTTCTCGATGGTGCCCAGGTAGTCGAACTGGCGCGGGGTCAGCTCGCTTTTCTGCAATAAATGGGTGAAGCCCAGAATGCCATTGAGCGGCGTGCGGATTTCATGGCTCATGTTGGCCAGGAATTCGGACTTGATCCGGCTTGCTTCAAGCGCTTCCTTGCGTGCCAGGTCGAGTTCGATATTCTGGATTTCGATGGTCTCCAGATTCTGCCGGACATCCTCGGTTGCCTGATCGATGCTCAGTTGCAGTTCTTCCTGTGCGTTCTGCAGCGTTGCCGCCATGCGGTTGATGCCCGACGCCAGCTCATCCAGCTCCCGGCTGCCCAGCGGTGGCAGACGGGTTTCCAGATTGCCGTCCTTGAGTTGTGACACGGCCTGCTTGATCTGGCTCATCGGCCCGTTGATGGTGCGGCTCATGCGTACCGCGAGGGTCGCGGTAAACGCCAGTCCGGTGAGGATCAGCAGCAGGCTGGCAAACAGGCTTCGGTAACCGCGCAGCAGCGTGCCGTTATGGGAGATTTCAAGCTCGACCCAGCCCAGCAGGGTGTCGGCTTCGGCAGGAATGATCGGACTGGTCAGATGCCGTTGACTGCCGAAGACCGGCAGCAGGTAGCGCGTGGCGTCGGTGCCGGTCGAGCTGAGCAATTGCGAGCCGCTGCCAATCGGCGACGGGCTGATCATGGTCGGCCCGGCGTGGGCCAACTCCGTGCGATCGGTGTCGAGAAACGACACGGCGCGCACGTCGGTCTGCTCCAGCGTCTGGGTGGCAATGCGACTGAGCAGCACTTTGTCCTTGCGCCCCAGTGCATTGGCGGCAAGCGGCGCAAGGTCCTGGGCAATCATTTCGCCGCGTTGCAGCAACTGGCTTTGCAGTTCGCTCAACTGCATCCAGGTGAAATAACCACCGAGCATCGCCGCCATCAGGCTGGCAGGCAGAATAGTCAGTAGCAGCACACGGCCTTTTATACCCAGCTTGGTCAGCACGCTCTTCCTCCGGCAACACGTATCAGTCCGTCGATATCAGGCATCGGCTGCCTTGCTGTATCGGCACAAGGGGATGAGTTTAGCCATTTACCGTCGGCATGGGCACCTAACTCTCTGTGCTGAGCAGGGCAGCAGTGGAAAAATCAGCGCTTATTCTTTTTGGGAATAAGCAGCGCACTTTGCGTGATATGGGCTTTGGCCGTTTGCCGTTATGATAGGCACCCCCCGCAGTCTGGATTGCGAAGACGCCATGACCCTGCAGTATCAAACCATTGCCGATTGCGTCGGCAACACCCCGCTGGTGCGTCTGCAACGCATGGCGGGCAACACCAGCAATACCCTCCTGTTGAAACTCGAAGGTAACAACCCCGCTGGCTCGGTAAAAGACCGCCCGGCCTTGTCGATGATCACCCGCGCCGAGTTGCGCGGTCAGATCCATCCAGGCGACACGCTGATCGAAGCCACCTCCGGCAATACCGGAATCGCGCTGGCCATGGCCGCGGCGATCAAGGGCTACCGGATGATTCTGATTATGCCGGACAACTCCAGTGCCGAACGCAAGGCCGCCATGACTGCCTATGGCGCCGAGCTGATTTCGGTCAGCAAGGACCAGGGCATGGAAGGCGCCCGTGATCTGGCCGAGCGCATGCAGGCCGAAGGCCGCGGCAAAGTGCTCGATCAGTTCGCCAATGGCGACAATCCCGAGGCGCATTACACGTCCACCGGTCCGGAAATCTGGCGGCAGACGGGCGGTACCGTGACCCATTTCGTCAGCTCGATGGGCACCACCGGCACCATCATGGGCACCTCGCGCTACCTCAAGGAGCAGAATCCGGACGTGCAGATCGTCGGTCTGCAACCGATGGAGGGCGCTTCGATCCCCGGTATTCGCCGCTGGCCGCATGAATACCTGCCGAAAATCTATCAGTCGGACCGTGTCGACCGCATCATCGACATGGGCCAGACCGAAGCCGAAGACACCATGCGCCGACTGGCGCGCGAAGAAGGCATCTTCTGTGGCGTGTCGTCCGGTGGCTCGGTCGCCGGGGCGTTGCGTATTTCCCAGGAAGTCGAAAACGCCGTGATTGTGGCGATCATCTGTGACCGAGGCGACCGTTACCTGTCGACCGGCGTCTATGATTCGCCCAACTGATGGCCAAGCACGAAAGAGGTTTGCGCTTTCAGCCTGCGGGCGGCGTTAAAACCGTACAGATTCCTGCCGGTAAAAAGCAGCGGTTGACCATCGAGCGGCTGTCCGACGACGGTCGCGGTATCGCTTTTCTCGAGGGTAAAACCTGGTTTGTCGCTGGCAGTCTGGCCGGCGAAGAGGTCGAAGCGCGCGTGCTCAATGCGCGCGGCAAGGTCGTCGAGGCGCGCACCGAGCGGGTCTTCACCGCCAGCACCATGCGTCGCGCTCCGGCCTGTGAGTATTTCGGTCGCTGTGGCGGCTGCAGTGTTCAGCATGTGCCCCACGAAGAACAGCTTGCCCTGAAACAGCGCATGCTCGCCGAGCAATTGTTGCGCGTGGCGAATGCTGTGCCGGATGAATGGGCGGCACCTTTGAGCGGTGCCGAGCTGGCCTATCGCCGACGCGCGCGGGTCGCGGTTCGCTGGGATGCCAAGGCCAAAAGGCTGGACGTGGGGTTCCGCGCAGCCGCCAGTCAGGACATCGTCAGCATCGAACACTGTCCGGTGCTGGTACAGGCCTTGCAACCCATCATGAATGAGTTGCCTGGCATGCTGAAAAACTTCAGCAAACCGCAGGCGCTGGGGCACGTCGAGTTGTTCAGTGGGGTTGCGACTGCCGTGTTGTTGCGCCACACCGCGCCGCTTGCCGAGGTCGACCTGGCGCTGTTGCAGGCGTTTTGCTCCAAGCACGGCGCGCAGCTGTGGCTGCACGGTGAGGGCGAGCCCCAACCGGCCAGCCCCGGCGATACGCTGGGCTACCGGCTGGAGCCGTGGAACCTGCAACTGGCCTGGCGACCGGGAGATTTCATTCAGGTCAATGCGGCGGTCAACACCGCGATGATCGAGCAGGCCCTGCAATGGCTGGCGCCTGCAAAAGACGAACGTGTCATGGACCTGTTCTGTGGTCTGGGCAATTTCGCCTTGCCGCTGGCGGGTCTGGCCAGGGAAGTGGTGGCGGTCGAAGGCGTTGCGACCATGGTCGAGCGTGCAGCCGTCAACGCAATGAGTAATGATCTGCACAATGTGCAGTTTTTTCAGGCGGATCTTTCCCAGCCGCTGACACATGCCGACTGGGCGGCAGAAGGGTTTTCTGCGGTACTCTTGGACCCACCGCGTGACGGGGCCTTTGAAGTGGTCCGCCAGATCAGAAAGACGGGGGCCCGGCGACTGCTTTATGTTTCATGTAATCCGGCAACTTTGGCTCGTGACACGGTCGAACTGATCAGTCAGGGCTACCGATTAAAACGTGCCGGAATCCTCGATATGTTTCCTCAGACGGCGCATGTCGAGGCGATGGCTTTATTTGAAATGAGTAAGTGAGCGGCGTTCACTGGAACGAGTTCGTTGCTGACAGGGAATCTCATTTAATCCGACTGGCCCGCGAATGCCGGTCCTTGCTTGCCCGGCAAGTGGCATTCGCTCAGAAGGCTGGCGACTGATGGCGCTTTTCATCGCGCCTTAGGGAAGGTAAGCAGCATGGTACAGGTGAGAGCGAACCAGCCGATAAACACAGACGGCAGTATCAATCTCGACGCGTGGCTCGATCATATTGTCAGCGTCGACCTGGTCCTGGACCGGGAAGTCATGAAAAAGGCCTGTGAGTTTGCCCGGGAAGCCGAGCAGACCGACAAGGCCCACAAGAATCATTGGGCAGAGGGCACCTCCAGTTTCCAGACCGGTCTGGAGATCGCGGAGATTCTGGCTGACCTCAAGCTGGATCAGGACTCACTGGTCGCTGCGGTCATTTACCGTGGTGTGCGTGAAGGTCTCGTTGCGCTGCCGGACGTCGAGCAGCGCTTTGGCGCAACGGTCGCCAAACTCATCGACGGCGTGCTGCGCATGGCCGCGATCAGCGCCAGCCTCAGCCCTCGTCAGTCTCTGGTACTCGGCAGTCAGGCGCAGGTCGAAAACCTGCGCAAGATGCTGGTGGCGATGGTCGACGACGTTCGTGTTGCGCTGATCAAACTGGCCGAACGTACCTGCGCGATTCGTGCGGTGAAGAACGCCGACGACGAAAAACGCAACCGTGTGGCTCGCGAAGTCTTCGACATCTATGCACCGCTGGCCCACCGCCTGGGTATCGGGCACATCAAGTGGGAGCTGGAAGACCTGTCCTTCCGCTACCTGGAGCCCGATCAGTACAAGCAGATCGCCAAGCTGTTGCATGAGCGCAGGCTGGACCGCGAGCGCTTCATCAGCGACGTCATGTCCCAGCTCGACAACGAGCTGCAGGCTACTGGCGTGACCGCTGACATCAGCGGCCGTGCCAAGCATATCTACTCCATCTGGCGCAAAATGCAGCGCAAGGGCCTGGCGTTCAGCCAGATCTATGACGTCCGTGCGCTGCGTGTGCTGGTCCCGGAAATGCGCGATTGCTACACCGCGCTGGGTATCGTGCACACGTTGTGGCGGCATATTCCCAAAGAGTTCGACGATTACATCGCCAACCCCAAGGAAAACGGCTATCGCTCGCTGCACACCGCCGTGATCGGGCCGGAAGGCAAGGTGCTGGAAGTGCAGATCCGCACCCACGCCATGCATGAAGAGGCCGAGTTGGGCGTTTGTGCGCACTGGCGCTATAAAGGCACCGACGTCAAATCCGGCTCCAATCATTACGAAGAGAAGATTTCCTGGCTGCGTCAGGTGCTCGAATGGCATGAAGAGCTGGGCGATATCGGCGGTCTGGCAGACCAACTGCGAGTCGATATCGAGCCTGACCGCGTCTACGTCTTCACCCCTGACGGCCACGCCATCGACCTGCCCAAGGGCGCGACACCACTGGACTTCGCCTATCGGGTGCACACCGAAATCGGCCATAACTGCCGGGGTGCGAAGATCAATGGCCGCATCGTCCCGCTCAACTACAGCCTGCAGACCGGCGAGCAGGTCGAGATCATCACCAGCAAGCACGGTACGCCGAGCCGCGACTGGCTGAACTCGAACCTGGGGTACATCACCACCTCGCGCGCGCGGGCCAAGATCGTTCACTGGTTCAAGTTGCAGGCCCGCGATCAGAACGTCGCCGCCGGCAGAACCCTGATCGAACGCGAACTGGCGCGCCTGGCGTTGCCGCAGGTCGATTTCGACAAGCTGGCGGAAAAGGCCAATCACAAGACCGCCGACGACATGTTCGCGGCTTTGGGCGCAGGCGACCTGCGTCTGGCGCAACTGGTCAATCTGGCCCAGCAGCAGGTCGAGCCTGATCGTGTCAATGAACAGCTGGAACTGATCCCGCGCAAGGCCACCGGCTACAAGCCCGGCAAGCGGGGGGATATTCAGATTCAGGGCGTTGGCAACCTGATGACGCAGATGGCCGGCTGCTGCCAGCCGCTGCCGGGCGATGCCATCGTCGGTTATATCACCCAGGGTCGTGGCGTCAGCATTCACCGTCAGGATTGCGCTTCGGTGCTGCAACTGGGTGGTCGCGAGCCTGAACGGATCATTCAGGTCAGCTGGGGACCGGTGCCGGTGCTCACCTATCCGGTGGACATCATCATTCGCGCCTACGACCGTTCCGGTTTGCTGCGGGATGTCACTCAGGTGCTGCTCAACGAGCGGATCAACGTGCTGGCGGTCAACACCCGTTCGAACAAGGAAGACAACACTGCGCTTATGTCCCTGACCATCGAGATTCCAGGTCTGGACGCGCTGGGGCGGTTGCTGGGGCGTATTTCCCAGTTGCCGAACATCATTGAAACGCGCAGGAACAGGACGCCATAAGCGTCGCCTGCGCTCACAGGGAGCCCCATGCATACAGTTCAAGACCTGCTGAACCTCATGGCCCGGCTGCGTGATCCGCAGTTCGGCTGCCCGTGGGACCTGAAGCAGACCTACGCCAGCATCGTGCCGCACACGCTGGAAGAAGCCTATGAAGTGGCCGACGCCATCGAACAGGGCGACCTCGACCATCTGAAGGGTGAGTTGGGTGACCTGCTGTTTCAGGTGGTCTTCTATGCGCAGTTGGCCAAAGAGGAAGGCCGGTTTGAATTCGACGACGTCATCGACGGCATTACCCGCAAGTTGCTGCGTCGCCATCCGCACGTGTTTCCGACTGGCGAGCTGTACGCGCCGGCAGAAACGCCACGCCTGACCGACGAGCAGGTCAATCTTCGTTGGGACGAAATCAAGGCCGAGGAGCGTGCCGAGAAGGCCGGTGTGCCCGAGCAGTTGTCGCTGCTCGACGACGTGCCCCGGGCCTTGCCCGCGTTGAATCGGGCAGCCAAACTGCAGAAGCGTGCGGCGCAGGTGGGTTTCGACTGGCCTGCGGCATTGCCGGTGGTCGACAAGGTGCGTGAAGAACTCGATGAAATTCTCGAGGCCATGGTCGACAATGACGCCGAGGGCATTGCCGAGGAAGTCGGCGACCTGCTGTTCAGCGTCGTCAACCTGGCCCGACACCTCAAGGTCGACCCGGAAACTGCGCTACGCTCGGCCAATAGCAAGTTCGACAGACGCTTCCGATTCATTGAACAGGCTTTGCGCCACCTGCAGCGTCCTATCGAAGCGTGCTCGCTCGAAGAAATGGATGCGTTGTGGGGCGAAGCCAAACGTCAGGAAAAGAGCACACCCGGCTGCGGCTGAGTGTGCGGTAACGGTATAAGTGAGTAGACAATGAGCCTTTCCCTTCGCGATCAGTTGCTCAAGGCAGGTCTGGTCAACCAAAAGCAGGCCAAGCAGGTCGGCAAAGAAAAGCAGAAAGAGCAGCGTCTGGTGCACAAGGGTCAGGCGCAGGCCGATGACTCGCAAAAGCGTGCGGCCCAGGAGGCCATGGCCGAGAAGGCCAAACGTGATCAGGAGCTGAACCGTCAGCAGCAGGAGAAGGTCGAGCAGAAGGCCCGCGCCGCTCAGGTCAAGCAACTGATCGAAGTGTCGCGCCTGCCCAAGCTGATCACCGAGGATTACTACAACTTCGTTGACGACAAGAAGGTAAAACGCATCCCGGTCAACGCCATGGTGCGCAACAAGCTCAGCAGCGGTTCATTGGCCATCGTTCACCACGGCGGCGGTTACGAGATCATTCCGCGGGAGGCTGCGCTGAAGATCCAGGAGCGTGACCCGCGTCGTATCGTGCTGCTCAACACCCCGACCGAAGCGCCGGATGCAGACGACCCGTATGCGGCGTATCAGGTGCCTGACGATCTGATGTGGTAAGCCCACAGCGCTGTCATTGAGGTGTCAAGACAAAACCCGCATTCAGCGGGTTTTGTCTTTTCCTGTTCTTGGATTTGTTCAGTGGTTGCCCTGGCTTTCCAGCGCTTCCAGCTCTTCCTTATAGCGAAGGGCATCGGACTCAACGTGGAACATGCCTACCAGTTGGTCCTGTTGGTGCACGTCCCAGATCTGGATGCCGTCGGCAACGGCTTCGTGAGAGAGGTGGGCGTCGTCGCGTTCAGTAACTCTGACAGTCATAGTAGTAAGCTCCTGACTTTGATGGCCTGAATGGTTAGGCCTCTGGATACTGCGGCGATGTGTCGCAGGACTCTTTTATAGGATTTGTTAGCTGCCTAAGTAAATAGCCTGTTCAGGTTCCCCGGTGGTCATAAACTCATCGATCCTCTGCAGCCCTTACATGACGTGGCTTACAGCGCAGTGGTGGCAAAATGAAGGATGTTTCATGTGCTTCTAGCCTGTCCGAACGCGCGTGTAAACGCCGTTCCAGACGCTCCGCGTCCTCTTGACGACGCAGAGCGTCGAGAACTGCATTCCCACGCTGGAGCGTGAGGAACGATAACCTCAACTATCGTGCCCGGATGCTCTGCGCTTCTGCCCGAAGGGCGTGGGAGTGAGCTTGCTCACGAAGGGCAGGTGCAGGCGCGACTATCGTGCGGCGCTCTGCGTCGCATGCCTTTCTGGACGCTCCGCGTCCTCTTTACGACGCAGAGCGTCGAGAACTGCATTCCCACGCTGGAGCGTGAGGAACGATCATCTCAACTATCGTGCCGGATGCTCTGCGCTTCTGCCCGTAGGGCGTGGGAGTGAGCTTGCTCACGAAGGGGGCAGGTGCAGGCGCGACTATCGTGCGGCGCTCTGCGTCGCATGCCTTTCTGGACGCTCCGCGTCCTCTTTACGACGCAGAGCGTCGAGAACTGCATTCCCACGCTGGAGCGTGAGGAACGATCATCTCAACTATCGTGCCCGATGCTCCGCGCTTCTGCCCGAAGGGCGTGGGAGTGAGCTTGCTCACGAAGGGCAGGTGCTGGCGCGACTATCGTGCGGCGCTCCGCGTCGCATGCCTTTCTGGACGCTTCGCGTCCTATTGACGACGCAGAGCGTCGAGAACTGCATTCCCACGCTGGAGCGTGAGGAACGATCATCTCAACTATCGTGCCCGATGCTCCGCGCTTCTGCCCGAAGGGCGTGGGAGTGAGCTTGCTCACGAAGGGCAGGTGCAGGCGCGACTATCGTGCGGCGCTCTGCGTCCTCTTGACGACGCAGAGCGTCGAGAACTGCATTCCTACGCTGGAGGGTGAGGAACGATCATCGCAACATCGTGCCGATGCTCCGCGCTTCTGCCCGAAGGGCGTGGGAGTGAGCTTGCTCACGAAGGGGGCGGTGCAGGCGCGACTATCGTGCGGCGCTCTGCGTCGCATGCCTTCAGCCAATAAAAAGCCCCGCTAAAAAGCGGGGCTCTGTGGTGCGTGCTGCCAGGGCAATCAGCTGCCTTTGACGGCCTTGCCGTTGACGGTGCCGTCCAGCAAGACGATGTTGTATTCCTTGCCGTCGGTTTCGACCTGTTGCAGGCGGACCAGCAGGTAATCCCAGTCCTTGGCGAACCACAGCACAGTGGTGCGCTTGCTTTGCGTCGGGTCGCGCACGCGCTCGACCTTGATCGCATCGACCTGGCCGGTCTTGGTGGTGACTTTTTCCGAACCCAGCACGCGGAAGTCGTAGGTGTCTACTTCATCACCGTCGACAACCTGATAGCTCATGCTCTTCTTGCCCTCAGCGATGTCGTGTTGCAACGCCAGCTGATAGGTGGACTTGTCGAGGATGCCACGGTTGAGCGGCAGCTTGATCGCATCGCCACGGTCGGTGCCGGTGACGAACTTGGTGTTCCAGTCGAACGCCAGATCGACCTTCTTGGATTTACCCAGACCACTGCGCTCGAAGTTGTAGGTCTGCGGCAGCAGGGTGTCCTTGTCGACCTTCAGGGTGCTGACTTCAGTCAGGCTGGCGATCATCATCGAGGCCTTGAAGCTCAGGGTCCAGGTGCCATTGGCGCCGGCTTCCAGGCTGCGTTCGGCCGTGCCGCTCATGGGCAGCTGTTTCCAGTCGGCGGTGTAGCTGGCGGAGAAGGGTTGAAGGTCTGCGGCCTGTACGGCAGGCAAGGCGAGCAGAGCGAAAGCGAAGAGCAGAGCGCGACGCATAGTATCTCCTAATGTCGAATCAGATGGCCGCTGGCCGGGAGTAACTGGCTATCGAGTAACGCACCTTGTTCACCAAGGCTCAGTCGGCCTTCGGCAAACCAGCGAATGGCCAGTGGGTAAATACGGTGCTCTTGAACATGGACCCGTTGCGCGAGCGTTGCGGGCGTGTCGTGCAACTGTACCGAAATAACAGCCTGTACGACCAGTGGGCCGCCATCGAGTTCCTCGGTAACGAAATGCACGCTGCAGCCATGCTCGGTGTCGCCGGCCTCCAGCGCACGCTTGTGCGTGTGCAAGCCTTTGTAACGCGGCAGCAGGGAAGGGTGAATATTCAGCAGGCGGCCATGGTAGTGGCGAACGAATCCTGCGCTGAGAATGCGCATGAACCCGGCCAATACGACCAACTGTGGCTGGAAGGCGTCGATCCGTTCGATCAGCGCTGCATCGAAGGCTTCACGGCCCTCGTATGCGGTGTGATCCAGTACGCAGGTTTCGATGCCTGCGTCCCTTGCACGTTGCAGGCCGAATGCATCTGCGCGGTTGGAAATCACCGCGCGGATGCGGACGGGGCTGGCCCCGTCCTTGAAGCTGTCGATCATCGCTTGCAGGTTGCCGCCGGTGCCGGACAACAGCACCACGACTTCGCAGATGGCTGGCATCAATGCGCCTTGAGGTTTTTCAGCTCGACCTGTGCTGCGCCTTCGGCAGCGGTGGCGATCTGGCCGATCACCCAAGGCTGCTCGCCGGCTTCACGCAGCACCTTCAGTGCTGCTTCGACGTGCTCCTGAGCGACACAGATCACCATGCCCACGCCGCAGTTCAGCACGCGGTGCATCTCGTTTTCCGCAACGTTGCCTTGCTGCTGCAGCCAGTCGAACACGGCCGGACGCTGCCAGCTGGCGACGTCGACCACGGCCTGAGCGCCTTCCGGCAGTACGCGTGGAATGTTGTCGAGCAGGCCGCCACCGGTGATGTGGGCCATGGCCTTGACTGCGCCGGTTTCCTTGATCAGCTTGAGCAGCGGCTTCACGTAGATGCGGGTCGGCGCCATCAGCAGTTCGGTCAGTGGCTTGCCGTCCAGCTGGATGTTTTCGATATCGGCGCCTGCCACTTCGATGATCTTGCGGATCAGCGAGTAGCCGTTGGAGTGCGGGCCGGACGATGGCAGGGCGAGCAGGGCGTCACCGGCAGCGACTTTCGAGCCGTCGATGATCTCGGCCTTTTCCACGACGCCGACGCAGAAGCCTGCCAGGTCGTAGTCTTCGCCTTCGTACATGCCCGGCATTTCAGCGGTTTCGCCGCCGACCAGCGAGCAGCCGGCCAGTTCGCAGCCGGCGCCGATGCCGGTGACGACCTGAGCGGCGGTGTCGACGTTCAGCTTGCCGGTGGCGTAGTAATCGAGGAAGAACAGTGGCTCTGCGCCGCAGACCACCAGGTCATTGACGCACATGGCGACCAGGTCGATGCCGATGGTGTCGTGCTTGTTCAGGTTCAGCGCCAGACGCAGCTTGGTGCCCACGCCGTCGGTGCCGGAAACCAGAACCGGTTGCTTGTAGCCGGCCGGGATTTCGCAGAGGGCGCCGAAGCCTCCCAGGCCGCCCATGACTTCCGGACGCTTGGTGCGCTTGGCGACGCTCTTGATGCGTTCGACCAATGCTTCACCGGCGTCGATGTCTACACCGGCGTCTTTATAGCTCAGGGAGGGTTGCTTGCTCATAGAAAATCCAGGCCTTTAGGGGGGATTCGGAGGTATCGACCGCTGCGTTAGGACCCGTTCAGCACCGCGCTGTCATGCGGTGGTAATGTTGGGGCCATGGCGATTGCCGGTCTGCGAAGGCGCGCGATTTTATCAGGCTTGCTCATCAGGGGCCATCCTTGCGCCGACAACAGGGCGGTGTTGCACCAAATTAACCTCAAGCAGGTGGCCTGTCAGTGCGACCCTGGACGTTTAGGGTGTACTTTATGCGCGAACTGAATGATAGGTGGCTCACGTCTGTCCCAGACTGGTACACCTGCTGAAACCGCTTCTTTTTACTTTTTTCCGTTCGGGAACTGTCCATGCGTTTTTCCAGAATTCTTCTAGTCGGCTGTCTATCCCTGATCAGCCTTCCCAGCCTTGCCGAAACGGTCAGCAACCTTTATCAGGTTCGCGAGCCGGTCAATGGCCAGTCGCCCGATGAGCGCACGCGGGCCACGCAGGCCGCCGTCGAAACCCTGGTGCTGCGCCTGACCGGCGACGCCAAGGCCGTGCAGGGCTCGGCCATCGCCGCACTGCGCAAGGACCCGCAGCAGATCATCAGCCAGTACGGCTACGAGGCCGGCCCGCCGGAAACCCTGCTGGTCGACTTCGATCCGGCCACCACCGACCGTGCCTTGCACGATGCGGGGCTGCCGATCTGGGGCAGCAATCGCCCGTCGATTCTCGGCTGGTGGCTGAATGACTCGGTGGAAGGCTCGAATCTGGTCGGCGACGGTCAGGCCGCTGCCGAACCCTTGCGCCAGGCCGCTCAGCACCGCGGACTGCCGCTGCGTCTGCCGCTGGCTGATTTGAGCGAGCAGGGTATCGGTAATGCGAAAACCCTGGAGGGCACTGACCCTGCGCCGCTCAAGGAAGCCTCCGAGCGCTATGGCGCTGACGCGATACTGGCCGTGCACGCCCGGGAAGATGGCGGTCAGTGGCAGGGCAAATGGCGCTTGTGGCTGGGTGATCAGCGCGAACAGGGCACCGCAACCGGTGCCACATCCGAAGCCTTGGCCGATGCGGTGCTGCTGTCGGTCAGCGAGCGTCTGGCTCCGCGCTTCGTCGCCAAGCCCGGTGCGTCGACCGGCATGCTGATCCAGGTCCAAGGCATGACACTCGAGCGCTATGCGCAACTGCTTCAGTTACTCGAACCGTTCGGCGTGCGTCTGAGTTCTGTCGAAGGCGATAAAGTGGTGTTTGAGGTCAGTGGCAGCACCGATCAGCTACGCTCGCAGTTGTCGCTGGCCAAATTGCAGGAAGTGCCCGCAGCCGAAGCAGCCGCTACCGCAACGTCGCCTGCTGCGCCTGTCGATGCGACTGCGCCGGTTGCGCCAGCCAATGGAGCTGCTGCTGTTCCGGCACCTGCGCCCGCACCGATGATTGTTCCGGCGTCTGCGCCACAGCTCTATTTCCGCTGGTAACCCGGCAAGAACGCTTTTCCACTGGCTTGAGGGATGTTGATGACTGATACGCGGCGTTGGTTCTGGATCGGCGGCCTGGCCTTGCTGGTTGCATTCGTGGTGCTGTTGCACACGATCCTCACTCCTTTTCTGGTGGCGTTACTGCTGGCCTACATGGGTGATCCGCTGGTGGACCGTCTGGAGCGCGCCGGACTGTCCAGAACCCTGAGCGTTGTGGTCGTGTTCGGGTTGTTCACGCTGGTGCTGATGGCGTTGCTGCTGGTTCTGGTGCCGATGCTCGCCAAGCAGTTGTTCCGTCTTTACGAGCTGGCGCCGCAGATTCTTGACTGGCTGCAGCACTCGGCGTTGCCGTGGGTCCAGGCCAAGTTCGGGCTGGCAGACGGGTTCTGGAAGTTCGACAAGATCAAGGCAGCCATCTCCGAGCATATGGGCCAGGCCGGGGACATCGTCTCTATTGTGCTGTCCCAGGCTACGGCGTCCAGCCTGGCGCTGATCGGCTGGCTGACCAATCTGGTGCTGATCCCCGTGGTGTGTTTCTACCTGCTGCGTGACTGGGACATCATGACCGGCAAGATCCGTGGCCTGCTGCCGCGTCAGCGTGAAGGGCAAATCGTCAAGCTGGCGGGCGAGTGCCACGAAGTGCTGGGCGCGTTCATACGCGGTCAGTTGCTGGTGATGGTCGGCCTTGGCGTGATCTATGCGGCCGGTCTGATGCTGGTCGGGCTGGAGCTGGGCCTGCTGATCGGCGTGATTGCCGGTCTGGCGGCCATCGTGCCTTATATGGGGTTCGTGATCGGTATCGGTTCGGCGCTGGTGGCCGGGCTGTTCCAGTTTGGCGGTGACCTGTACCCGATGATGGGGATTGTGGCGGTGTTCATGATCGGTCAGGCCCTCGAGGGGATGGTGCTGACGCCGTTGCTGGTCGGTGATCGCATCGGCCTGCACCCGGTCGCCGTCATCTTCGCGATTCTGGCGGGTGGCGAGCTGTTCGGCTTCACCGGCATTCTGCTGGCCCTGCCGGTGGCGGCGGTGATCATGGTGCTGGTGCGCCACATGCATGATCTGTACAAGGACTCGGAAATCTACGCAGGCGCGGAAGATCCGGAGCTGTAAGATCGATGCAAGCCTCTTCGCCGCCCGGTGAAGAGGCTCATGCCTTGAGTGCATGCCCCCTGCAAACGTCCTGTCCTGGGCTCTGCACGAAAAGTGGCTGCGCTCGGTGATGCTTCGTTAAAAACAGGCTCGGATGCGAGTCCAATCGGAATGCTCATTTACAACACGTAGAGTCGAGCGCGACCCCGGCCGTTCCTCGCCTGTTTTTGCCTTGCCTGACCTTCGCCCGCCGACTTTTCGTACAGCGCCTGGACGGCGCTTTACTCTCCCTGACGCAAACCTTTGATTTTGCTTGAGGTCTGTCGCATTGTGCGACCAGCGTCACGGGTATAAACTTTGCGCTCTTTACACAGAGGCCCTTGACGGTTTGCATGAGCCGTTAGTCAGCATGAAACCGATTCAGCTGCCCCTGAGTGTGCGTCTGCGTGATGACGCCACTTTCGTCAATTACTATCCAGGCGCCAACGCCGCTGCACTCGGCTATGTCGAGCGGCTGTGCGAAGCCGACGCTGGCTGGACCGAAAGCCTCATCTATCTGTGGGGTAAGGACGGAGTAGGGCGCACGCACCTGCTGCAGGCTGCCTGCCTGCGTTTCGAGCAGTTGGGCGAGCCTGCAGTGTATCTGCCGCTGGCCGAAGTCATAGATGAAGGCATCGAGCTGTTCGATCATCTGGAGCAGTACGAGCTGGTGTGTCTGGACGATCTGCAGGCGATCGTCGGCAAGCCCGACTGGGAAGAAGCGCTGTTTCATCTGTTCAATCGTCTGCGTGACAGCGGGCGTCGTCTGCTGATTGCCGCGTCCAAATCGCCCCGCGAATTGCCGGTAAAGCTTCCCGACCTGAAATCGCGCCTGACCATGGCATTGGTGTTCCAGATGCGCGGTCTGTCCGACGAGGACAAGCTGCGCGCCTTGCAACTGCGTGCCTCTCGGCGTGGTCTGCACCTGACCGACGATGTCGGGCATTTCATCCTGACGCGTGGTACACGCAGCATGAGCGCGCTGTTCGAATTGCTCGAGCGCCTCGATCAGGCGTCACTCCAGGAAAAGCGCAAGCTGACCATTCCCTTCCTTAAAGAGACCCTCGGGTGGTAGATCAGGCGCTGTTGATGCAGACGGCGGCTGCCTTGCGCCATGCACAACGGATTCTGGTGATCACCGGGGCGGGTTTGTCTGCCGATTCGGGGTTGCCGACCTACCGTGGTGTGGGCGGGCTTTACAATGGCAAGACCGATGATGGCCTGCCTATCGAAATGGCCCTGTCCGGGCCCATGCTGCGCCGTGACCCCGAGCTGTGCTGGAAGTACATCGCTGAACTGGGCAGGGCGTGTCTGGGTGGCGAACCGAATGTCGCGCATTACGCCATCGCCCAGTTGCAACGCATCAAGCCCGAGTGCTGGGTGCTGACCCAGAACGTCGACGGTTATCACCGTGCGGCGGGCAGTCCGCCGGAGCGCCTGATCGAAATTCACGGGCAACTCTCGCCACTGTTTTGCCAATCCTGCGGTGCTGAGGATTCGCAATTGAGTGAGCACTTGCAGCGCCCTTTGCCCCCCTTATGCCCGGCATGTAGTGGCATTTTGCGACCGTCCGTCGTTCTTTTTCAGGAAATGCTTCCCGAAAAAGCCCTGGAAACACTGTATGAACAGCTGGCTAAAGGCTATGACGCAGTGCTGAGTATCGGCACCACCGCAAGCTTCCCCTACATTCACGAACCGGTCATTCGCACCAGGGTTTCCGGGGGCTTTACCGCAGAAATCAATCCGCAGCCGACGGATCACAGCGCGCAGATGGACGTCTTTTTGCCCTACCGCGCGGCACATGTCATGGCCGAACTCATAAGTCACATCTAGTTCGATTGAATTTGCAAATCACCTTCATAAAAGGCATAGTCTCGCCATCTTAACTAGTCAGCCACGGTTGTGCCCATGCAAGTTGTTCGCTTCGCACCCCTCGTGCCTCTCGCACTCGTTACATTTCTCTTCGGTTGCTCGGCCAATATGCCGGTCGCACAGCAGGAACAGGCCCAGCCAGTTCCACGCTATCAGAGCGCAATCAATGCCAATGCCCAGTCCGCAGCCCGTCGCGCCGACGCGGCAGTCCTGCAGGACGAGCTCGCTACCGAAGACGAACTGGCCCAGTTCGCTGATAACAAGTCTTACCAACTGCCGGCCCTGGCCGACAGCATCCTGGAGCGTGGCAAGTCGCTGATCGGCACACGCTACAAGTTCGGCGGCACGTCGACTTCTTCGGGTTTCGATTGCAGCGGCTTCATCGGTTATCTGTTTCGCGAAGAGGCCGGCATGAGCCTGCCACGTTCCACGCGTGAAATGATCAACGTCAACGCACCCCTGGTGGCGCGCAACAAGCTTCAGCCGGGAGATGTGCTGTTCTTCAGTACTCGCGGTCGCGGTCAGGTCAGCCACGCAGCGATCTACGCCGGTAATCGGCAGTTCATCCACTCCAGCAGTCGCCGCAGCGGCGGTGTGCGCATCGACAGCCTCGATGACGCCTACTGGAGCAAGACCTTCATCGAGGCCAAGCGGCCCCTGGCGATGGCCCCGGGTACTGTTGCAGTAAAATCGACACCTGAAGTAACGCAGACAACGGCGATGACTTCGACTACAGTCAAGACCGCGCCCAAGCGGCGTAAATAAATAGAACGCGCAGTACAAGACCTTCGGGTCTTTCTGCGTTTTTGAGCTTCTCGGCAGCGTAAGCCGCATCCGGATAGGTTGTTGTGGTTATGTCGATTGCGTTGCGCCTGTTAGTCATTTCTGTTGCTGCGTTGCTCGGTGCCTGCGCCAGCGCGCCGCCCCCGCCCAAAGCGCCCCGGATCGTTCAGCGTCCGGTGGTCACTGCTCCTCCCCAGATTCTTTCTCCAGCTGCCGAAGACGTGCTGTTTCGTGCGTTGGGGCTGGTTGGCACGCCTTATCGCTGGGGCGGCAACACGCCTGACTCCGGTTTCGATTGCAGCGGTCTTATAGGTTACGTCTATCGTGACGCGGCCGGCATTTCCCTGCCACGTTCCACACGCGAGATGATCGTGATGGGCGCACCGAATATTCGCCGCGAGCAACTGCAGTCAGGTGATCTGGTGTTCTTTGCCACGTCAGGTGGTTCGCAGGTGTCGCATGCGGGGATTTACGTGGGCGAAGGCCGCTTCGTGCATGCGCCGGCCACCGGCGGCACGGTGAAGCTCGACAGTCTCGACAAGCCTTACTGGCAGAGAGCCTACCTCAACGCCAAGCGCGTGATTCAGCCGTCCAGTCTGGCGCAGAATCGGCCCTAGGCAGGAACCGCTGATCAGCGGCTCCCCCCAGCTCCAGCCTCAGGATCGGACGCAGAGCGTCCAGAAAGGCGTGTCCACGCTGGGGATCGCCTCAGCTGTGTCGGCCTCTTCGCGAGCAAGCTCGCTCCCACAGGGATCACCGCTCGGCGTTACTGAGCAGCCTTGGCTGATGTCACGCGCCAGATCTTGTTGCCGACATCGTCCGCCACCAGCAAACCGCCGCGCTGGTCATTGACCACGCCAACCGGACGGCCCATGGCTTTTTCATCCTTGTTGAGGAAGCCGGTCAACACATCGACCGGTGTGCCGTTGGGTTTGCCGCCACTGAATGGAATGAACACCACCTTATAGCCGCTGTGCGGTTTGCGGTTCCATGAGCCGTGCTGGCCAATGAACAGGCCTTCGTTGAACGGTGCAGCCAGTGTCTTGCCGTCGGCGAACACCAGGCCCAGCGAAGCAGTGTGCGGACCGACTGCGTAATCCGGGGCAATCGCCTTGGCGACCAGGGCCGGGTTCTGCGGCTTGACGCGCTCGTCGACATGCTGGCCGTAGTAGCTGTAAGGCCAGCCGTAGAATGCGCCGTCCTGCACCGAGGTGACGTAGTCAGGCACCAGATCGCTGCCGATCTCGTCGCGCTCGTTGACCGCCGTCCACAGTTTGCCGGTCTTCGGCTCCCAATCCATGCCGTTGGGGTTGCGCAGGCCCGACGCGAAGATCCGGTGGTTGCCGGTGGCCGCGTCCACTTCCCAGATCGCCGCACGACCCTCTTCCTTGTCCATGCCGTTTTCGGCCACGTTGCTGTTGGAGCCCACGGTCACGTACAGCTTGCTGCCATCCTTGCTGGCGATGACATTCTTGGTCCAGTGGTGATTGAGCGTGCCGCCCGGCAGGTCGACCACCTTGGTCGCCTGCGCGCTGATCGAGGTCTGCCCTGATTCATACGGGAAGCTGATCAGGCGATCGGTATCGGCGACATACAGCTTGTTGCCCACCAGGGTCATGCCGAACGGCGAATTGAGGTTTTGCAGGAAAACCGTGCGCGTCTCTGCCACACCGTCCTTGTCCACGTCGCGCAGCAAGGTGATGCGGTTGGCGCTGGGCACACCGGCACCGGCGCGCCCCATGACTTTTTCCATCACCCAGCCGCGAATGCCTTTGGAATCATCCGGTTTGGCGGGCGAATTGGTTTCTGCGACCAGCACGTCACCGTTGGGCAACACATACAGCCAGCGCGGGTGGTCGAGGTTTTCGGCGAACGCAGCCACTTGTGTGCCCGGCGCGGCGACCGGCTTGGCGCCTTTTTCCCAGCCTACGGCAGGGGCGATGTTGACGGTCGGGATCAGCGTCTTGTTGGGCTCCGGCAGCTTGGGCGAGGGGCCTGTTCCATCCGAGACTTGCAGTCTCGAAGACTCGCCGCAGGCAGCGAGGCCGCCGGCGACCAGAAGCAACACTGCGTAGTGGGGTCTGAGTTTGAACATTGTCGATCTCCATTAACAAGGGCATGGTCCAGTAACTGATAGAGGCACCGCCAACCCGCTAGGTTCAATCACGTTCCGCGGCGACGGTGTCGATTGACGCTCCCGGTCCAACCCTCTACCCTTCGCGGTTTGTTTCAGGTGCTCTGCAATCCCCGATTGGCAGAGTGAAACAGGGAAGCCGGTGTGGGTCGACAGATCCGATCCCGGCGCTGCCCCCGCAACGGTAAATGAGTCAAGGCTGTGCCTGACGCCACTGTGTTTCGACATGGGAAGGCGCGCAGCCGGGGTGACCCGCTCATGAGCCCGGAGACCGGCCTGAATCACTCAATGACATCACGGAGGGTGATGTTCTGTGCAGGGCGTTGCCGTGCTGTCCAGTGCTGTCCTTCCGTCTGTTGTCGCCTGCCCCGAGCGGAGAACCCAGATGAACGAATCCCCCGAACGCGACGAACGCCATCTGGCGCGCATGCAGCGCAAGAAAGCCGTCATGGACGAGCGTATCGCCAGCTCGCCCAACGAGTGCGGCCTGCTGCTGGTATTGACCGGCAATGGCAAGGGCAAGAGCAGCTCGGCATTCGGCATGCTCGCCCGCGCCATGGGCCACGACATGCAGTGTGGTGTGGTGCAGTTCATCAAGGGCCGCAACAGCACGGGCGAAGAAATGTTTTTCCGCCGTTTCCCCGAGCAGGTGCGCTATCACGTAATGGGTGAGGGCTTCACCTGGGAAACCCAGGATCGCCAGCGCGACATCGCCGCCGCCGAAGCCGCCTGGGCCGTGTCTCAGGAAATGCTTCGCGATCCGGCCATTGGTCTGGTGGTGCTCGACGAACTGAACATTGCCCTCAAACATGGCTACCTCGACCTTGAACAAGTGCTCAGCGACCTGCAGGCACGTCCGCCGATGCAGCATGTATTGGTGACTGGCCGCGGTGCCAAAGCCGAATTGATCGACCTGGCCGATACCGTTTCCGAGATCGGCGTGGTCAAGCACGCGTTTCAGGCCGGTATTCGTGCGCAGAAAGGTATCGAGCTGTGAACCCTTCATCATTGAGCGCATTGCAATGAGAGCCCCGCGTGATTGTCCGGCGGTATTGATCGCTGCGCCTGCCTCCGGGCAAGGCAAAACCACGGTGACCGCTGCACTGGCACGCTTGCACCGCAACCAGGGGCGCAAGGTCCGGGTGTTCAAGTGCGGCCCGGACTTTCTTGACCCGATGATTCTCGAGCGGGCCAGTGGTGCGCCGGTCTATCAACTGGACATGTGGATGGTCGGTGCCGATGAAAGCCGTCGCCTGTTGTGGGAGGCGGCTGACGAGGCGGACCTGATTCTGATCGAAGGGGTCATGGGGCTGTTCGACGGCACGCCGTCGAGCGCCGACCTGGCCCGGCATTTTGGCGTGCCGGTGCTCGGTGTGATCGACGGCACGGCCATGGCGCAGACGTTTGGCGCACTGGCGCTGGGCCTGGCGCGCTATCAGCCTGATCTGCCGTTCGCCGGCGTGCTGGCCAATCGCGTCGGCACGGTACGCCATGCGCAGTTGCTGGAGAACAGCCTGACCGAAGGCCTGCGCTGGTACGGCGCACTGTCCCGGGAAGTCGGCTTCGAATTGCCCAGCCGTCATCTGGGGTTGGTCCAGGCCAGTGAGCTCAATGATCTGGACGTGCGTCTGGACATGGCTGCTGCGGCGCTGGCCAGTACCTGTGAAGTGGCTTTGCCGCCGGCCGTGACCTTTACCGCGCCCGACCCGGTTCATGTTGAACCGCTGCTGCGCGGCGTACGCATTGCCATCGCACGCGATGAAGCCTTTGCCTTTCTGTATGGCGCGAGCCTGGAACTGCTGAGGAACATGGGCGCCGAGCTGAGTTTCTTCTCGCCGATCCATGATCGCGAGCTTCCCGAGGCCGACAGCCTGTACCTGCCTGGTGGCTACCCGGAGCTGCACCACGTGGCGTTGGCCGCCAATGGCACAATGCAGGCTTCGATCAGGGCTCACCATATTGCCGGCAAGCCGATTCTTGCCGAGTGCGGCGGCATGCTCTATTTGCTCGAAGCCCTGACCGATGTCGAGGGCGTGCGCGCCGAACTGGTCGGCTTGCTGTCCGGTGAAGCGGTCTTGCAGAAGCGCCTGGCGGCGCTGGCCTTGCAAGCCGTCGAGCTGCCCGAGGGCACGCTGCACGGCCATACCTATCACCACTCGCTGACCAGCACCGAGCTGCAGCCGATTGCGCGTGGCGTCAGCCCCAATGGCGGGCGCGGCGCAGAAGCGGTCTATCGTTTGGGTCGTCTGACCGCGTCCTACGTGCATTTCTATTTTCCTTCCTGCCCTCGGGCGATTGCGGCGCTGTTCAAACCATGACCGAACAAGCGTTCAGCCCCGAAGAGCGGGCTGCGGTGTACCGCGCTATCGCCGAACGTCGCGACATGCGCCACTTCACCGGTGGTACGGTCGCGCCCGAGCTATTGGCGCGCGTGCTCGAAGCCGCGCATCAGGCTCCCAGCGTCGGGCTGATGCAGCCGTGGCGCTTCATCCGCATCAGCGATCCGCTATTGCGCGGCAGGATGCAGGCGCAGGTAGAGGAGGAGCGTATTCGTACCGCCGAGGCGCTGGGGGAGCGAACCGACGAGTTCATGAAGCTCAAGGTCGAAGGCATCAACGACTGCGCAGAAGTGCTGGTCGCCGCGCTGATGGAAGGGCGTGAGCAACACATTTTCGGGCGTCGCACCTTGCCCGAAATGGACATGGCATCGCTGTCCTGCGCGATCCAGAACCTGTGGCTGGCATCGCGTGCAGAAGGCCTGGGCATGGGCTGGGTGTCGCTGTTCGACCCCGAGGCATTGGCCGAACTGCTGGGCATGCCTGACGGCGCGAAGCCGCTGGCGATCATTTGCCTGGGGCCGGTCAAGGAATTCTATCCTGCGCCAATGCTGGTGATGGAAGGCTGGGCGCAGGCGCGTCCGCTGCACGAGCTGCTGTACGAGAATCAATGGGGAGTGAATCAATGAGTGTGGCGCTGTTGAGCGTCGCCGGGGTCGCGCTGGATGCGCTGCTCGGTGAGCCAAAACGATGGCATCCGCTGGTGGCGTTCGGCAACTTCGCCAATCGGGTCGAGCAGCGTTTCAACAGTGGCGGACGTGGCTGGCGCAGTCACGGCGTTACCGCCTGGGTCATCACCGTTGTGCCGCTGACGCTGCTGGCCACGCTGCTGAGCTGGTTGCCTGGCGTGGGCTGGCTGTTCGAGATTCTGGCGCTGTATGGTGCGCTGGGCATGCGCAGTCTGGGCGAGCACGTTCAGCCGGTGGCGCAAGCGCTGCGCAGTGATGATCTGGTTGAAGCACGTCTGCGGGTCGGTTATCTGGTCAGTCGCCAGACCACTGAGCTGGACGCTACCGAAGTCGCCCGCGCAGCCACCGAGTCGGTGCTGGAGAACGGCAGCGATGCGGTGTTCGCGGCGTTGTTCTGGTTTGTCGTGGCCGGTGCGCCCGGCGTGGTGCTGTACCGGCTGAGCAATACGCTGGACGCCATGTGGGGCTATCGCAACGAGCGCTTTGAGCGTTTTGGCTGGGCTGCGGCGAAGATCGACGATCTGCTCAACTATATTCCCGCACGTCTTGTGGCATTGACTTACGCCTTGTTGGGCAAGACCCGACTGGCGCTGCGTTGCTGGCGTACGCAGGCTCCGGCCTGGGACAGTCCGAATGCCGGTCCGGTGATGGCCGCTGGCGCAGGCGCGCTGGGTGTCGAACTGGGTGGCGCGGCGATCTACCACGGCGAGTTGCATCAGCGTCCGCAACTGGGTGAGGGTGCGCCTGCCGACGCGGACTCGATCGATCGCGGCTGGCAACTGGTGCAGCGCGGCGTCTGGTTATGGCTGCTGGTCATCTGCGTGGCGGCTGAATTTTATGCTTGAGCACGGCGGGCGGTTGCGCGCGGCGGCGCAGCATTACGGTATTCAGCTAGCCGACTGGCTGGACCTGTCCACCGGGATCGCGCCCTGGTCGTGGCCCATCCCGGAGATTCCGACGCGTGCCTGGGCGCGGTTGCCCGAGACCGACGATGGTCTGGAAGCGGCGGCCTGCACGTATTACGGTGTGTCCCGGTTATTGCCGGTGTCTGGTTCGCAGGCCGCGATTCAGGCACTGCCGCGGGTGCGCAGCGGAGGGCGAGTTGGCGTTCTGTCGCCCTGCTACGCAGAACACGCGCATGCCTGGCGCAAGAACGGTTTCGTGGTCCGTGAGGTGGGTGAGCAGGAGGTCGACTACTTCCTCGACAGCCTGGACATACTGGTAGTGGTCAACCCCAACAACCCGACCGGTCTGCACCTGAGCGCCGAGCGCTTGCTGGAGTGGCATGCACGACTGGCCGAGCGCGGTGGCTGGCTGGTCGTCGATGAAGCGTTCATGGATAACACGCCGGGCATAAGCCTGGCGGCCGAAACGGGGCGCAGCGGTCTGATCGTCCTGCGTTCGTTTGGCAAGTTTTTCGGCCTGGCTGGCGTGAGGCTCGGTTTTGTCATGGCCGAGCCGGTGCTGTTGAGGATGCTGGCGCAGGAAATCGGCCCCTGGTCGGTCAGTGGGCCAACCCGGATCATCGGTCAGGTGTGCCTCAGTGATCAGCAGGGGCAGGCGCGTCAACGTGAGCGCTGTGACCAGGCCCGCGACCGGCTGGTGGCGTTGCTCGACCGCTACGCTCTGACCCCGCAAGGCGGCTGTGCGCTGTTCCAATGGCTGGTGACCCCTGAGGCGCAGACGCTCTATGAGTTTTGTGCGCGGCGCGGCGTGCTGCTGCGTCTGTTCAAGGGTGACACCTCCGAGTCGTCCAGTCTGCGTTTCGGTCTGCCCCGCGACGAGGCCGACTGGCTGCGGCTGCACGATGTTCTGCTTGAATACCGCAAGGAATACCCATGAGCACGCTGATGGTACAAGGCACCACCTCCGATGCCGGCAAAAGCACTCTGGTGACGGCCCTGTGCCGCTGGCTGACTCGTCAGGGCGTCAGGGTCGTGCCGTTCAAGCCGCAGAACATGGCGCTCAACAGCGCGGTGACTGCAGACGGCGGCGAGATCGGCCGCGCGCAGGCCGTGCAGGCGCAGGCGTGCTACCTCGAACCGCACACCGACATGAACCCGGTGCTGCTCAAGCCCAACAGTGACACGGGCGCGCAGGTGATCATTCACGGCCGTGCAGTGACCACCATGAACGCGGTGGCTTATCACGGCTACAAAGAGATCGCCATGCAGGCGGTGCTGGAATCGCATCGGCGCCTGGGTGAAAGCTACCCGGTGATCGTGGTCGAGGGCGCGGGTTCTCCGGCCGAGATCAACCTGCGCGCCAACGATATCGCCAACATGGGCTTTGCCGAGGCGGTCGACTGCCCGGTGCTGCTGATTGCTGATATCAATCGTGGCGGGGTGTTTGCCCATCTGGTCGGCACCCTCGAGCTGCTGTCGCCCAGTGAGCAGGCGCGGGTCAAGGGTTTCATCATCAACCGTTTTCGCGGTGACATCGCCTTGTTGCAGCCGGGTCTGGACTGGCTGGAAGCACGCACCGGCAAGCCGGTGGTTGGCGTGCTGCCCTACGTGATGGACCTGCACCTCGAAGCCGAAGACGGCCTGGACCAGCGCCAGACCGACAAGGTCGAGCATGTGCTGAACGTGGTGGTCCCGGTGCTGCCTCGCATCAGTAATCACACTGATTTCGACCCGCTGCGCCTGCACCCTCAGGTCAATCTGCAGTTCATCGGTCCCGGCCAGGCGATTCCTCCTGCGGACCTGATCATTCTGCCCGGCTCGAAAAGCGTGCGCAGCGATCTGAACTACCTGCGCAACAATGGCTGGGACACCGCCATCGCGCGGCATTTGCGTTATGGCGGCAAGCTGATGGGGATCTGCGGCGGCCTGCAAATGCTCGGTGAGCAGGTGCACGATCCTCTCGGGCTGGAAGGCGCAGCCGGGTCCAGCGCCGGGTTTGGCCTACTGGCAATGAGCACGGTGCTGGAAGCGGAAAAGCAACTGCGCAATGTACGCGGTCGTCTGACCCTGGAAGACGCCGAGGTCAGCGGCTACGAAATTCATGCCGGGGTAACGACAGGGCCGGCGCTGGAGCAGGCTGCCGTGCAACTGGACGACGGGCGTTGCGATGGCGCGCAGAGTGTCGACGGGCAGGTGCTCGGGACTTACCTGCACGGCCTGTTCGAATCACCTGCGGCCTGTCGCGCGTTACTGCGCTGGGCGGGGTTGGCGAACGTGCAGTCCGTCGATTATCACGCCCTGCGCGAGCGCGACATCGAACGTCTGGCGGACCTGGTGGAAAAACACCTGGACGGCCCATTGCTTCGCGAACTGTGTGGCCTGGAGGCGAACTGAATGCTGCAATTGATCCTCGGCGGCGCGCGTTCCGGCAAGAGTCGCCTGGCGGAAAAACTGGCCGCCGACAGCATGCTGAAGGTGACCTACATCGCCACCAGTCAGCCTCTGGACGGCGAAATGAATCAGCGTGTTGCCAGTCATCGCGCACGCCGTCCCGAGCACTGGGGGTTGGTCGAAGAGCCGATCGAGCTGGCGCGGGTGCTGCGCGAAAATGCGGCGCCCGATTGCTGCCTGCTAGTCGATTGCCTGACCCTCTGGCTGACCAATCTGTTGATGCTCGACAACCCCGAGCGCCTGCTTCAAGAACGTGAATCCCTGCTCGACAGCCTTGCCGGGCTGCCGGGTGAAATCATTTTTGTCAGCAACGAAACCGGGCTTGGCGTCGTGCCGCTCGGCGAACTGACCCGTCGCTATGTCGATGAAGCCGGCCTGTTGCATCAGGCGCTGGCCGAGCGTTGCCAGCGTGTCGTGTTGACCGTTGCCGGCTTGCCCCTGACGTTGAAAGGAACCGCGCTATGAGTAATTCCTGGTGGCTCAAGCCTGCACAGGCCATTGATGTACCGATGCGCGAGGCGGCACTGGCCCGTCAGCAGCAACTGACCAAACCCGCCGGTTCGCTGGCGCAACTGGAGCGCCTGGCGGTACAGCTGGCCGGTTTGCAAGGGCGTGAGCGTCCGGCCGCCGATCAACTGTGGATCGCGATCTTTGCCGCTGATCATGGTGTCGTCGCTGAAGGTGTGTCGGCGTATCCACAGGAAGTCACCGGGCAGATGCTGCACAACTTCGTCAACGGCGGCGCCGCGATCAGCGTGCTGGCGCGTCAGCTCTCCGCGCAACTGGACGTGGTTGATCTGGGCACCGTGTCGCCAATGGATTTGCCCGGGGTGCGCCATCTGCGCATTGGCGCGGGCACCGCCAATTTTGCCTACGGGCCGGCCATGAGTGTCGAGCAGGGGCTCGCTGCCCTGCAGGCCGGGCGTGACAGCGTATTGCGCGCCAAGGCTGTCGGCACTGAACTGTTCATCGGCGGCGAGATGGGCATCGGCAACACCACAGCCGCCAGCGCAGTCGCCTGCTCGTTGCTGGAGTGCGCTGCGCCGTTGCTGGTCGGACCCGGTACCGGGCTGAACGCCGAGGGCATTCAGCACAAGACTCATGTCATCGAGCGCGCACTGGCATTGCACGCCGATCAGGCGGGAGACCCGTTGAACAGCCTGTTCTGCCTGGGCGGCTTCGAAATCGCCGCGCTGACCGGTGCGTACCTGGCCTGCGCGCAGGAAGGTATTGCGGTACTGGTCGACGGTTTCATTTGCAGCGCGGCCGCGCTGGTAGCGGTGCGCCTGAATCCTTCCTGCCGCAACTGGCTGTTGTTCGGTCATCGGGGCGCCGAACCGGGCCATCGGCATCTGCTGGAAACGCTGCAGGCCGAACCGCTGCTGGACCTCGGTTTGCGTCTGGGCGAGGGCAGCGGTGCCGCACTGGCTGTGCCGCTGGTACGCCTGGCGTGCGAGCTGCACAGCGGCATGGCGACGTTTGCCGAAGCAGCTGTGGCGGATCGCCCCGCATGACCTTGCACCTGGACCTGTTGCGGCACGGCGAAACCGAACTGGGCGGCGGCCTGCGCGGCAGTCTCGACGACGCGCTGACCGAGTCTGGCTGGCAGCAGATGCGTGCGGCGGTGGTCGATGGCGGCCCTTGGACGCGGATTGTCAGCTCGCCGCTGCAACGTTGCGCACGTTTCTCCGAAGAGCTGGCGCAGCGCTTGTCGTTGCCTCTGCACCTGGAGCCAGGTTTGCAGGAGCTGCATTTCGGCGACTGGGAAGGGCACAGCCCTGCGCAACTCATGGAAACCGATGCGCAGGGCCTGGGTCTGTTCTGGGCGGACCCCTACGCGTTCACACCCCCCAACGGCGAGCCGGTGCTGAATTTCTCGAGCCGGGTATTGAGTGCCATTGAGCGTCTGCATCAGGCTTACGCCGGTGAGCGCGTGTTGCTGGTCAGTCATGGCGGTGTCATGCGCTTGCTGGTGGCGCAGGCGGGTGGTTTGCCGCGTGAGCAACTGTTGCAGGTGGTGGTCGGGCATGGCGCGCTGTTGTCGATTCAGGTCGCTGCTGATCGCGTACTCACGGAGATCTGAGATGCTGCCGTTCTGGATCGCCCTGCAATTTCTCGGCAGCCTGCCGATCAGACTGCCGGGCATGCCGCGCCCTGAAGAGCTAGGACGCTCCTTGCTGTACTACCCGTTGGTCGGGGCGGTGTTCGGCACGCTGCTGCTGGGCTTCAACACCTTGCTCAGTGGTACGCCGCTCATGCTGCACGCCGCGCTGGTACTCAGTGCCTGGGTATTGCTCAGCGGCGGCCTGCATCTGGACGGTCTGGCCGACAGTGCTGACGCCTGGCTGGGCGGCTTCGGTGACCGTGAACGCACCTTGAAGATCATGAAGGACCCACGCAGCGGGCCTATCGCCGTGGTCACGCTGGTCTTGGTGTTGCTGCTCAAGTTTGCTGCGATTCTGGCGCTGATCGAGAGCCATGCCAGTGTCTGGCTGCTGTTGGCGCCGGTGATCGGGCGCGCGGCCATGCTTGGGCTGTTTCTGGGAACGCCGTATGTGCGTTCCGGGGGATTGGGGCAGGCGCTCGCCGATCACCTGCCGCGTGGCCCTGGACGCAAGGTTTTGGCCGCCACTGCTATTGTGTGCGTGCTGCTCGCCGGCTGGTCAGGGGTAGCTGTATTGCTGGTCTGCGCCGTTTGTTTCTTCTGGCTGCGGCAGTTGATGATGCGCCGTCTGGGCGGCTGCACCGGCGATACGGCCGGGGCATTGCTTGAGCTGCTGGAATTGGCGGTGCTGCTGACGCTGGCGCTGCTTTGAGACCCTGCACAACGCTTTGTTGACAGCTTTTACCGGCAGCGCGTAGCTTCGCGAATTGCGGGTCAAACCATGTAACACAAAGCGCAGGGAGCTTAACCATGACATCGATCTGGCGTACCAGTGGCTGGGTTCTGCTGGGCAGTGCGTTGATTCTTGCGCTTTCGCTGGGTACGCGGCACGGCTTCGGTCTGTTTCTGGCACCCATGAGTGCCGAGTTTGGCTGGGGGCGTGAAGTCTTTGCCTTTGCCATCGCCCTGCAGAATCTGATGTGGGGCTTGGCGCAGCCCTTCGCCGGGGCGCTGGCAGATCGATTCGGGGCGGCGAAAGTTGTCTTCGTCGGCGGTGTGCTGTATGCAGCAGGTCTGCTGTGTATGAGTACCGCCGATTCTTCCCTCAGCCTTTCATTGAGCGCCGGTCTGCTGATCGGTATCGGTCTGTCCGGCACATCGTTTTCGGTCATCCTGGGGGTCGTGGGGCGTGCGCTGCCTGCGGAAAAACGCAGTATGGGCATGGGGATCGCCAGCGCCGCCGGCTCATTCGGTCAGTTCGCCATGCTGCCCGGTACATTGGGTTTGATCAGCTGGCTGGGCTGGTCCGGCGCCTTGCTGGTGCTGGGTGTGATGGTGGCGTTGATCCTGCCTCTGGTGGGCATGCTCAAGGATACGCCGAGTGTATCCACCGGCGTCGAACTGACCCTCGGCGAGGCGCTACGCGAGGCGTGCTCGCATTCGGGGTTCTGGCTGTTGGCGCTGGGGTTCTTTGTCTGCGGTTTTCAAGTGGTCTTCATTGGCGTGCACTTACCGGCCTACCTGGTGGATCAGCACTTGCCCGCCAAGGTTGGCACTACAGTGCTGGCCCTGATTGGCCTGTTCAATATCTTCGGCACGTATACCGCAGGCTGGCTGGGCGGGCGCATGTCCAAACCCCGGCTGCTGACTGTGCTTTACCTGTTGCGCGCGGTGGTGATCGTGCTGTTTCTCTGGATACCCTTGAGCCAGACCACGGCGTATCTGTTCGGCGTGGCGATGGGCTTGCTGTGGCTGTCGACCGTGCCGCTGACCAACGGTACGGTTGCGACACTGTTCGGTGTGCGTAACCTGTCGATGCTGGGCGGCATCGTCTTTCTGTTTCACCAGTTGGGCGCCTTCCTCGGTGGCTGGCTGGGCGGGCTGGTGTATGACCGCACCGGCAGCTACGACCTGATCTGGCAAGTCTCGATTCTGCTGAGTCTGCTCGCGGCGGCGCTCAATTGGCCGGTGCGCGAGCGCCCGGTGGCGCGCTTGCAGGCGCAGGGCAGTCTGGCATGAGTCGGCGATGGCCTTTGCTGATGGCACTGCTGGTGGGCGCGGTGGTGCTGGGATTGCTCTGGTGGGCCTGGCAGCATGTCGGGCTGGCCGCTCTGCAACTGGGAATGGGCGCTTGCTAGGCAGACGCTCTGGCATGGGGTAGCGTGTCGGCAGACGACAACAATATTCAGGGCCGCCATGATGAACATTCGCTTTCTTTCGATCCCTCTTTTGCTGCTGGCCGTGAGCGGTGCAGCAATGGCTGCCGACTGCCCGCCATTGCTGCAAGGCGAATTGCCCAAGCTGCGCGCCAAGGAAAACATCGACCTGTGCAAACGCTTCGCCGGCAAGCCGCTGGTGGTGGTCAATACTGCCAGCTTCTGCGGCTTCGCCCCGCAGTTCAAAGGTCTTGAAGAGCTGAGTCAGCGCTACAAGGGGCAGGGGCTCGAGGTGTTGGGCGTGCCGTCCAATGATTTCAAACAGGAAGCCAAGGATGGTGAGGAGACCGCCAAGGTCTGCTACGTCAACTATGGCGTGACCTTCACCATGACCGAGCCGCAGGCGGTACGCGGTGACGATGCGACCCACTTGTTCAAGGTGCTGGCCGAGCAGAGCAGTGCGCCGCGCTGGAACTTTTACAAATACGTGGTTGATCGCCAGGGCAAGGTCATCGCCAACTTCTCCAGCATGACCAAGCCGGATGATCCGGAACTGATCGCAGCCATTGAGAAGGCGATTGCGTCGAAGCCTTAGGGGGCAAAAAAGGGCGGTTTGAGTCTTGTTTGAATCGACCACCCTTGTGTGACGCGGAGTGCCACAAAGAGGACGCAGAGCGTCCAGAACTGCATGCCGACGCGGAGCATCGGCACGATAGTCAGTCAATGACGTGGAGCATCGGCACGCTAGTCAATCAATGCAGGTCTGAGCGCTCCAGGCAAGCAATAAAAAAGCCCGCAACCATCACTGGTTGCGGGCTTTTTTTCAGCCTGGCAGTTGCTATCAGAAGCGATAGGTAACCGAAGTGCCCAGGCCGTGAGCGGTGTTGCGGTAGTCGGCGCTGTACGAGCCTTTAGACGGGCTGCTGTCGCGGATCTTGGTTTCGTCTTCACGCAGGTACGAGTACGCCACGTCGATGGTCAGGTCGTCGGTCGGGCTCCAGCCTGCACCGAAGCTGATGATCTTGCGATCGCCGGTCGGGATGCGTGGGGAGCGGTTGACGTTGTTGGTCGGCGACTGATCAACGGAGAAGCCGGTGCGCAGCGTCCACTCTTTATTGACCTTGTACGAAGCACCGATGGCGTGCGCCCAGGTGTCGTGCCAGTTCTGTTCTTCGGTGATGGTGCCGATTGGACCTGCGGAACCGCCCAGCAGGGCAGGGACGCCATCGTTGTTGACGGTGATGTCTTGCAGGCGGCTCCAGCGAGTCCAGGTACTGCCGGCGTAGACCGTCCAGTTCTCGTCGATCTGCTGGGTGATGGAGAAGTCCACGGACTCAGGCGTGGAGATGTCCAGCGAAGCGTCATACTTCTGACCGCCGAACGGACCAAAGCCCGAACCTTCGATCTTGGTCTTGCCCTTGAGCTTGTAATCGACCTTGGAGTGGTAAGTCAGGCCAAGGCGGGTGGTGTCGGTAGCCTGGACCAGAATGCCGGCATTGAAGCCGACTGCGGTGTCATCGCCTTCGATCTTCACCTTGCCGTCGTTACGGCCAAGCGAGCCAGTATTCAGGGTCGCAGAGGTCAGCTCGCCGTCGATACGGTTGATCGTCGGGCCGAAACCGATGGAGACCTTGTCATTGAATGCATAGCTGACTGTCGGCTGGAAGGTCACGACCTGGACGTGACTCTTGTCGCCAAAATAGCGGCCAGCGAAGCCTTTTTCGTAATCGGTGACCAGGCCGAACGGTACGTACACGCCCAGACCAAATGCCCAGTGATCATCGATTGGTTTGACGTAGTAGCCCATGGGTACGCCGACCACCGGAACCATATCGCCGTCGTTGCTGCCGCCAAATGTGCCACGACCGTTGTCGATGTCGGTCTTGGCGATCACGGCAGCTGCGCCGCCGCTGATTTGTTCACGTTTGATGCGGGACATACCGGCAGGGTTGCCGAATACGGTGCTTGCGTCATCGGCTGACGAGGAGCGACCTGCAAAGCCGGTGCCCATGCCGCTGATGCTTTGTTCGTTGAGGGCAAAGCCGGCAGCGAGCAGTTGAGAAGAGGCCAGACCCAGTGCGAGTCCAAGCGTTGTCCGGTTCAGTGCTTTTGTCATTATTTTCATTATTAGAACTCCTTGTTGTTCACCGGTCGAAAATTACCAACATTTTCGACGGCGCGCTATAGGCTGAGGAGCCCGATTTAGAGCTATTCTTGTAGGACAATCCCATCAAGGGAGTAGGAATTGCAATTTAGAGCAAGTTCCAGTGCTGCAGGCATTGTGTGATGCAGACGATACAAAGCGCGCATAAAAAAGCCCCGCCTTTGCAGTGCGGGGCTTTCGGCTTGCGGTGCAGCGTTTTCGTCAGGCGATGAGGGCCTGACGGGTACGCTCGATCACGGCCTGCAGCGGCTCGGCGCTGGCGTACTGATCGGGGTACAGGCGTTCGCTGTGGCGGGCGATGCCGTGTTCATTGACGATGGTGAAGCTGAAGCAGCCTTTGCGAGCGGCCATGATCAGGCAGTTCATCGGGGCAAAAGCGTTGGTCAATGTGTGAATTGCATGTTGAGTCTGAGTATTCATATTCAAGGTGTTTCCTGAAGCAACACGGAACAATACCGTGCAAAAATAAAGATTCCAGTAAACGCGGGCCGACATTTGATACAAAAGCCTGGCTGGGCGGAGAACCTGACTGGAACAAAGACAGGCAGTTGAAGCGCGCTTTATCGTATGGCGCTCTGGCTGACCGGTAGGTACTTAGGAGGGCAGGCAACACAACAGGAGCAAAGGTTCTACGCTCCGGGTGAAGATCCTGATCAATTGCAGGCTGGTTGAAGCAGACCATGAGAGCCATAACTGCACTGTCACCCCAAATGGTGCATCAGCGCGAGAGGTTCATGTCTGGAAACCATCGAGGTGGTCGATCCCTTGTTGCCAACATTCTCGTCGTATGGAGGAGTGTCTGTCGGGGGACTTGTCGACCGGAATTGATTTTCAGCTTGGTACTAACGGCGGCGATATTACCCGCCTCATCGAAACATTGCAAGTGGCAGTGAATGAATCTTCACCAGTGCCCGACCAGTCGATAGATCAGTACGGTAACCGATGCAACCATCGAGCAGCCCAGCAGGTAGGCGGCTACGGTCAGCCGTAGTGACCTGCGGCTTTCGATGGCGCGCATGATATCGCCTGTCGCGTTGATACGCCCGTTGCTCAGATCGCTGCAGATGATCAGCATCAGGGCAATCGCCGACAGCAGCACGCTGTAGGCGAACACGCCGCCGTCCGGGGGTGGCAGTACGATACTGACTGCCAGGGCGACGAGGCAGACGGCCAACAACAGCAGGAAGAACCTGGCGATCTCCTTCATGGATTCCTTCACTGAATCGTTGGTGAATTAGGGTGAGGTGCATTTTTGCCAGTGCTTGGACCGCGGCTTGTGCAATTTGTCGCCTGCGTCGCTTTCATTGCCCCGAATAATGCTCGAAATGCGTCGTCAGCCCTGTCGATCCAGCACCTGAAAACCTGCTGAAAGCCTTGTATTCATTGAGAATACGTTGCAATTGAGCAAACATTACATGACGCGTGAAATGATGCAAAAGGGGCATGCTCATGAGTTGTGCACATTAGCGGCACAAGCTGCCACATCACTGTCACAAGCGAAGCTAAGGGTTTGATTTATGACGGTGAATTATTAAGTCAATGAAAAACATCGTTTTTTTTAGCTGGTGAAAAAATCGTCAGTTTGAGCGCAGGCCCCATGCTGCTTGCGTTTGCGGAAGTTAAAGGGGGGTTGTCCACTGAGTTATCCACAGCTTCTGTGGATTGTCCCGCGCAAAATGTCCCCCTAATAGGGGCTGTGTGCCGCGCTGAAAACGCGTACAATCCGTCCCCCCGATTTACCCCCGCCTGTTGATCCCGTCTCACCCGAGACGATGTTTCTGCTGCACTATCACGCTCTACCCAAACTGCCGCTGGCCCTTATTATTCAGCCCGCATGGAGTCTTTATGGCACTGGACCTGAACAGCCTGTTACTGGGGCTTGGCGCAGCAGCATTGCCCTTGCTGGGCATGCTCTGGCATTTGCAGCGCCGTCTGGCCGCTCGCCAGGCCGAGAGCGTCCTGCTCGACGAGCGTCTGAGCATGGCGCAAATGGCGCAGGAGGGTCTCAATGCCCAGCTGGATGCGTGCCGTGACGAGGTCAGCGACCTCAGTCAGGCCAATGCGGCCAAGCAGGCTGACCTTGCGGCATTGCGCCGCGAGGTCGAGTTGCTGCGCCAGGAAAGCGATAACGCGCGCGAAACGGCGCAGGACTGGAATCATGAACGTGCCGCCAGAGAGGCGGAGTTGCGCCGTCTTGATGCGCAGTGTGCCGCGCTTAACGCTGAGTTGCGCGAACAGCAGGATGGCCATCAGCAGCGCCTGAACGATTTGCAGGGTTCCCGGGATGAACTGCGCGCGCAGTTCGCCGAACTGGCGGGCAAGATTTTCGATGAGCGCGAGCAGCGCTTCGCCGAGACCAGCCAGCAGCAGTTGGGCCAATTGCTCACGCCGCTCAAGGAACGTATCCAGTCGTTCGAAAAGCGTGTCGAGGAAAGTTACCAGAACGAAGCGCGCGAACGCTTCTCCCTGGCCAAGGAGCTGGAACGTCTGCAGCAGTTGAATCAGCGTTTGAGTGATGAGGCGACCAACCTGACACGCGCCTTGAAGGGGCAGAAGACCCAGGGCAACTGGGGCGAGCTGATCCTGGAGCGCGTGCTGGAGCATGCCGGGCTTGAAAAGGGCCGTGAGTACCAGACGCAAATCAGCCTCAAGGGGCCGGACGGTGAGCGCTTTCAGCCTGACGTGCTGATCATGTTGCCGGGCGACAAGCAGGTGGTGGTCGACGCCAAGGTCAGCCTGACGGCCTACCAGCAATATGTGTCTGCCGATGACGAGGTGATTGGACAGGCTGCGCTGAAGCAGCACGTACTGTCGTTGCGTAACCATGTCAAAGGCTTGTCGGGCAAGGATTACAAACGTCTAGAAGGGCTTCACAGTCTGGATTTCGTTCTGCTTTTCGTGCCGATCGAAGCGGCTTTTTCTGCCGCCTTGCAGGCCGAGCCGAATCTGTTTCAGGAAGCCTTCGACCGCAACATCGTGATTGTCAGCCCCACGACCCTGCTGGCCACGTTGCGGGTGATTGACAGCTTGTGGAAGCAGGAGCGTCAGAGCCAGAACGCCCGTGAGATTGCCGAGCGGGCAGGCTGGCTATACGACAAGTTCGTATTGTTCATCCAGGATCTGGATGAGGTAGGCAACCGCCTGCAACAGCTGGATAAGGCCTATTCGGCAGCGCGCAACAAGCTCACCGAAGGGCGCGGTAACCTGATCAGCCGCAGCGAACAACTCAAACTGCTCGGTGCGCGGGCCAGCAAGAGTCTGCCCGCCGATTTACTGGAGCGGGCGATGACCGATAATGATGGCCTGATCAGTCCGTCTGACTGAGCCGGTCGACTCGTCGGCGTAATGTTCAGTAACAGGCCGTCCGTCGTAAAGACTAGAAGCGATCCTGCACAAATGTCACATTGGCTCCATCGGGAAAATTGTTTCTCGTTGCACTCGGCTAACAGTTCATTTGCTTCTATGATCTCTAGTGAGTGATGAGTACGGATCGACTGCCGGGTATTTCCCTCAAGGGGGCTCTATGAATAGCAAACTGCAAGAATGGCTCCACGATGTAGGCGTTGCACTGGGTCTGATAGAACGCCCAAAACTGCAACCCATTCCGGTTCGTGCCGACGACGATCGTCGCCGTCAACGCCGGTAAGCTTCTCGCCTGATCCTGGCCACAGGGTAGTGCGCATGTTGAGTTTCGTCGGGGCGCACAGGGCGTCCCGATACAAGAGCCGGCGTTAATGCTGATGCCCGGGCTCGTTCTTCGGCTCTATCGAGCCCTTTTCCGTCTCCTGCAATAAAATCAGTCCTATGATCCTGTGCAACGCAAACTGTCCGGGGCTGGCGATCACCGCTGTCCTGATGGTTTCCGTGAGTGTGAAGCCGAGGGCTTCCTTCAGTTCGAGGAAAAACAGCTCGATATCATCGTCATCAAGGGCCAGATCGGCGAGCGTGGCGTCATCCTGAATCGCGCTCTTGTCCACTAGAATGATGCCTAGGGCGTTGAATACCTTTTGCCTGATCTCTTCGCGATTCATGAAAGCCCCTGATGTGGATCTTGTCAGATACAACAGGCGTACTTCATTTCTCCAGCCCAGACCCATGAGGCTAGCTCAAATCGCCGTTGCGGCTGTGGATTGCCCCGCCGTTATGGTGCCGATTTGTTTAAAATGCAGGGCTGTTCGACAGGCGGTTGGTGGCAACGCTGATTCGTTGTGCTGTGCAGCACCTTTAACCTTGTGAGATTGACCGAGTACTGATCCATGTCCCGCGCCCGTTGTGAGCGTTGTCTGCGTCCTGCCACGCATTGTCTGTGCGCCCTGATTCCGCAGCTGGACAGCCGCACGCGAGTGTTGATCCTGCAGCATCCCGATGAAGTCGGCCATGCCTTGAACACCGCCCGACTGGCCGCGCTCGGCCTGGTCAACGCGCAGTTGTTGGTGGGCGAAGTGTTCGACGATCTGCAGCAGATTCTGAATCCGCCCGGCTATCAGCCTCGATTGCTGTTTCCGGGTGAGGCTGCGCAGGCGCTGACGCCTTATGCGCAGGATTCACTGCCCATGCTGCTGGTCGTGCCGGATGGCACGTGGCGCAAGGCGCGCAAACTGCTGCACCTCAACCCCTTGCTCGCCGAGCTGCCAAGGGTGACGCCGGGCGACGTGCCTGTTTCGCGTTATCGCTTGCGCAAGGCGCCCGGCCCTGAGGCCTTGTCGACACTTGAGGCCATCGTGCATACCTTGCAGATGCTGGAAGCACCCACCTCGTTCGAGGCGTTGCTCAAGCCGTTCGATGCGTTGATCGAAGGTCAGATTCAGGCCATGGGCAGTGAGACCTACCAGCGCAATCACGGCGGCCAGCGGTAAGGAACACAATTTGCGCCGTTAACTGCATCCAGCTGTAACTGTTGCTTTGCCGATCAGCGCCTAGAATGGATGTTCTGTTCTGTCTCTTGCGGAAGTTGCGATGCACATCTCGTCTGGTCGCTGGGTCTATGGCCTTTGTCTATCGCTGTTGACCGCGCTGCTGTGGGGGATTTTGCCGATCAAGCTCAAGCAGGTGCTGCAGGTGATGGATCCGGTGACCGTGACCTGGTTCCGTCTGGCTGTGTCCGGGGCGCTGTTGTTCATCTGGCTGGCGTCGGTCAAACGCCTGCCCAGTTTCAAGGTGCTGGGACGCAAGGGCAGGGTGCTGGTCGGGCTGGCCGTGTTCGGTCTGGTCGGCAACTATGTGCTCTATCTCATTGGCTTGCGGTTGCTGAGCCCGGGTACCACGCAATTGCTGGTTCAGGTCGGTCCGATTTTTCTGTTGATCAGCAGCATCTTTCTGTTCAAGGAGCGTTTCAGTCTGGGGCAGGGCATCGGTCTGGCGGTGCTGCTGGTGGGTTTCGGGTTCTTTTTCAATCAGCGGCTGGTGGAGCTTTTCACCTCGTTGGGCGATTACACCCTGGGCGTACTGGTGGTGCTCCTGGCCTCGACCATCTGGACGTTCTACGGGCTGAGTCAGAAGCAGCTTCTGACGGTATGGAATTCGCTGCAGGTGATGATGGTGATCTACCTGTTTTGCGCCCTGTTGCTCACGCCGTGGGCGCACCCTGCCGAGGCGTTGCTGTTGAGCCCGTTGCAGGGCTGGCTGCTGCTGGCCTGCTGTCTGAATACGCTGGTGGCTTACGGTGCCTTCGCTGAAGCGCTGGCGCACTGGGAGGCCTCGCGGGTCAGTGCGACGCTCGCGCTGACGCCCTTGGTCACGCTGACCGCCGTGGCGGTTGCCGCCTGGCTGTGGCCGGATTACGTGCAGGCTGAAGAGTTGAACATGCTGGGTTATGGCGGTGCGCTGCTGGTGGTGGCCGGATCGGCGCTGACCGCGCTTGGCCCCTCGCTGGTCGCCGGTCTAAGGGCCCGCAAGGCGCGGCTGGCGCAGGCCTGACTTGCGGGTGGTGGGGCAGATCAGCGTCTGCCCAGCCCCTGCGCCTGAATAATCCACTCCTGACGCTGCTGTTCGCTGGCGCTGTGTACCGGGGCAAACTCGGTCAGACGTTTGGTCTTTATCCCGCAAAAGCCGAGTATGGTCCGCACCATCTGCCGGTGAGCCGGCGCGCCGTATATCCAGTGAAAGTAGCGTGGCGGCGTGTCCATGGCGACCATCAGCTCCGCCGTCCGGCCTCGGAGCAGCTCATTGGATGAATGCTTGCGACCATGCACCTTGAACGCAAAACCGGGTGTCAGCACCCGGTCGAAAAAGCCCGTCAGTAATGCCGGCAAACCGCCCCACCAGACCGGATAGACGAAGACCAGATGCTCGGCCCAGTGGATCTGGCGCTGGGCTTCGAGCAGGTCGGGCTCAAGTGTCTGAGTCTGATCGTAGCCGTTGTGCAGAATCGGATCGAAGTCCAGTTCGCCGAGCTTGATAACCCGCACTACATGCCCTTCGCCCCGTGCCGTCTGCGCATACGCGTCACCCAGCGCGTGGCAGAAACTGATGGCCTTCGGCGTGCCGTAGACCATCAGGATTCGTTTGCCATTGCCCTCCAGAGGCGTTGCGCCGCTTCTGGCATCAGCCATTACTGCCTGCCTCGAGCATTTTGTCCGGCCGCACCCAGGCGTCGAACTCTTCATCGGTCAGGTAGCCGAGGGCCAATGCCGCTTCGCGCAGGGTCAGCCCCTCGGTGTAGGCTTTCTTGGCAATCTGCGCCGACTTGTCATAGCCGATATGCGGATTGAGTGCGGTGACCAGCATCAGGCCGCGCTCCAGGTGTTCAGCCATTTTTTCGCCATCCGGCTCCATGCCCGCGATGCAGTGCTCGTTGAAATTGCTGCAGCCATCGGCCAGCAGGCGAATCGACTGCAGAATGTTATGAATGATCACCGGTTTGTACACGTTGAGTTGCAGGTGACCCTGACTGGCGGCGAAACCGATGGTCACGTCGTTGCCCATGACCTGGCAGGCCAGCATCGACAAAGCCTCGCACTGGGTCGGGTTGACCTTGCCGGGCATGATCGAACTGCCGGGCTCGTTGGCGGGCAGTCTGACTTCTGCCAGCCCTGCACGCGGGCCTGAGCCCAGCAGGCGCAGGTCGTTGGCAATCTTCATCAACGTACCGGCCAGCGTCTTCAGTGCGCCGGACAGCGCTGCGAGCGGCTCATGACCGGCCAGCGCGGCGAACTTGTTGGGCGCCGTGACGAACGGCAGACCGGAGAGGGCGGCGAGTTCTGCTGCAATGGCCTCGGCAAAGCCCTTGGGCGCATTGAGTCCGGTGCCGACTGCTGTCCCGCCCTGAGCCAGCTCGTAAACGGCGGGCAGGGCGGCGCGAATGGCTTTTTCCGCGTAATCGAGTTGCGCGACAAACCCGGACAGCTCCTGGCCGAAGGTGATCGGCGTTGCGTCCATCATGTGCGTGCGCCCGGTCTTGACCAGCTTCATGTGCCGCGCGGCCTGTTCGGCCAGCCCGCTGGACAATTCGGCGATGGCGGGCAGCAGCTGCGCCTTGACCGCCTGAGCTGTGGCGATGTGCATGGCCGTCGGGAAGCAGTCATTGGAGCTTTGCGAGCGATTGACATGATCGTTGGGGTGGACCGGCGACTTGCCGCCACGACCCTGGCCAGCCAGTTCGTTGGCGCGGCCTGCGATCACCTCGTTGACGTTCATGTTGCTTTGCGTGCCACTGCCGGTCTGCCAGACCACCAGCGGAAATTGCGCGTCATGCTGACCATCGAGCACTTCATCGGCGGCCTGTTCGATCAGGCGGGCGATGTCGGCAGGCAAGTCGCCATTTCGATCATTGACACGTGCAGCAGCTTTCTTGATCAGGGTCAGCGCGTGCAGGACGGGCAACGGCATTCGCTGGTCGCCAATCGCAAAATTGATCAGTGAGCGTTGGGTCTGCGCGCCCCAGTAGGCATCTTCGGGGACTTCGATCGGGCCAATGCTATCGGTTTCGGTGCGGCTCACTGGTCTTACTCCTTTAAGTGCGTTGCAGGGTTAGGTGTCCATATGCCCACAGGGTTCCCGCGCAGTGCTTTTTAACCGCTGGGTGAACCGGGGGTTGAGCCAAAAGCCCAGATAAGCGCAGAATGGTCGGCCCTGGGGTAATGCCTCGTTTGCTAGATAAGGAAACTCGATGACCCGTCTTCGTGCCATTTGTACCGCGGTAGCCCTGGTCTGTGCCAGCGGCCAGGTCTTCGCCGACACCGCCAGTCACAACGCGAGCGCCGAAACGTTCCTGAAGCTTGCCAACGCCGATCGCCTGGGCGCTCCGGTCTACGCTCAGGTTCAGCAGATGTTCGCTCAGCGTTTTGCTGAAACCAAGGCACCTGCGTCGAAAAAAGCCCTGCTTGAAACCTATCAGGCCAAGGCCAACACCGCTCTGGACCAAGCCATTGGCTGGAACAAGCTCAAGCCCGAGATGGTCAAGCTGTACACCGCCAACTTCACCGAAAGCGAGCTGAAGGATCTGGTTGCGTTCTACCAGTCGCCACTGGGCAAGAAAGTGATGACCAAGATGCCTGAGCTGGCTCAGCAGTCGGCCCAACTGACCCAGAGCAAGCTGGAAAGCGCTGTTCCGGTCGTCAACAAGCTGCTGGCTGACATGACTGCCGAACTGGAACCTGCCAAGGCAGCTGCTCCGGCTCCGGCCAAAAAGCCCTGACAGGCGATTTCCATCATGACCATGCAACAACGAATCGAGTCGGCGCTTGCGCTGCTGCAACCGCATCATCTGCAAGTGCTCGACGAGAGTCATATGCACAGTCGTGGCCAGCAGACCCATTACAAGGCTGTTCTGGTCAGTGATCAGTTTCAGGGCTTGAACTCGGTCAAGCGGCATCAGAAGGTCTACGCCACGCTGGGCCCGCTCATGGGCGAGTTTCATGCGCTGGCGTTGCACACTTACACGCCTGAAGAATGGTCGAAGGTCGGTGCAGCGCCTGCTTCGCCGACCTGCGCCGGCGGGCACTGATCAGGGCTTTTTACTGATCCGGCCCCCTTGCCGGGGGCGATTGCCCCGCCGAGCTGTCTGCTGTACTCCGGTTTTTGCTAGAATCCGCACCGCGCCGCCTGGCCGGTGCGTTTTTTTGGTCCGCAATTTTTTACCCGGTAGGCCCTTTGCGAGGGTCGCCACTGGAGAGATACATGACTCAAGAGCCGATGACTCAGCCGATCGTCGTGGCCGCGCTGTACAAGTTCGTCACCCTCAGCGATTACGTGCAGCTGCGCGAGCCGCTGTTGCAGGCGATGGTCGACAATGGCATCAAGGGCACGTTGTTGATCGCCGACGAGGGCATCAACGGCACCGTGTCCGGCAGCCGCGAAGGCATCGATGGTTTGATGGCGTGGTTGAAGAACGACCCGCGTCTGATCGACATCGATCACAAGGAATCCTACTGCGACGAGCAGCCGTTCTATCGCACCAAGGTCAAACTCAAGAAAGAGATCGTGACCCTTGGTGTCGAAGGCGTCGACCCGAACAAGAGCGTCGGTACTTACGTCGAGCCCAAGGACTGGAACGACCTGATCAGCGATCCCGAAGTGCTGCTGATCGATACTCGCAACGATTACGAAGTCTCGATCGGCACCTTTGAGGGCGCCATCGATCCGAAGACCACGTCGTTTCGAGAGTTCCCGGAATACATCAAGGCGCATTTCGACCCCGCAGTACACAAGAAGGTCGCTATGTTCTGTACCGGCGGCATCCGTTGCGAAAAAGCCTCGAGTTACATGCTTGGCGAGGGCTTCGAAGAGGTCTATCACCTCAAGGGCGGCATTCTCAAGTACCTGGAAGAGGTCCCCGAGCAGGAAAGTCACTGGCGCGGCGAGTGTTTCGTGTTCGACAATCGGGTCACGGTGCGTCATGACCTGACCGAAGGCGATTATGATCAGTGCCACGCGTGTCGCACGCCCATCAGTGCCGAGGACCGCGCCAGCGAGCATTACTCGCCTGGCGTCAGTTGCCCGCATTGCTGGGATTCGCTGAGCGAGAAGACGCGCCGTAGCGCCATCGACCGGCAAAAGCAGATCGAACTGGCCAAGGCACGTAACCAGCCTCATCCGATCGGTCGCAACTATCGTTTACCCTCCGAGGCCTGAGCCATGTCTGCCCGCCTGATCTATGTCATGGACCCGATGTGCTCCTGGTGCTGGGGCTTCGCCCCGGTTGCCGACGCGTTGGTGCAACAGGCTCGGGCGGCGGGTGTGCCGCTGCATCTGGTCATGGGCGGTCTGCGCTCCGAAGGTGCTGCGCTGGAGCCGGCCAAGCGTCGTTACATTCTTGAGCACTGGCAGGCGGTCGAAGAGGCCACCGGCCAGCCGTTTCTTCGTGAAGGTGCGCTGCCGGAAGGGTTTGTCTATGACACCACACCCGCTTGTCTGGCCGTCACTGCAGCGAGGCAGCTGGACCCTGACCGCGCCTGGGCACTGGTCGGGCTCATTCAGCGTGCGTTCTACAGCGAGGCCCGGGACGTGACGCGTCCGTCATTGCTGGCCGAACTCGCCGAGCAGACAGGGCTGTCGCGTCAGGCATTTGCCGATGAGTTCGAAAGTCCGCAGCGGCAGGCGGCCACCGCCGCCGATTTCGCCTGGGCACAGGATCTGGGCATCGCCGGCTTCCCCACCCTGCTGGCCGAGCGCAACGGTCAGTTGGCGCTGCTGACCAATGGTTATCAGCCACTGAGCAGCCTTTCGCCCTTGCTGGGTCGATGGCTGGAGCGTGCAGCCAGTGCATGATGAAGTGCCTGAGGCTGCCCGACAGTCGCACACCACGCGCAGCGATGCGCTGAGCTGGGCCGAGATCCGTCGTCTCGCCCTGCGGCATAAAAAAGCCCTGTGGCTGGCCAATGGTGTCGCAGTGCTGGCCACGCTGTGCAGCGTGCCTATCCCGTTGCTGCTGCCGTTGCTGGTCGACGAGGTGTTGCTGGGCCGTGGCGATGCTGCGCTCAAGGTCATGGATCACTTGCTGCCTGGCAACTGGCAAAAGGCGGCGGGCTACATTGGTCTGATGCTGTCGTTGACACTGGTGCTGCGGGTCGGGGCGCTGGTGTTCAACGTGCTGCAGGCGCGGCTGTTCGCCGGGCTGGCCAAGGACATCGTCTATCGTATCCGGCTGCGGCTGATCGAACGGCTCAAGCGTATTTCCCTGCGTGAATACGAAAGCCTGGGCAGTGGCACGGTGACCACACACCTGGTCACCGATCTGGATACGCTGGACAAGTTCGTCGGTGAAACCCTCAGTCGTCTTCTAGTGGCCACGCTGACGCTGGCAGGCACTGCGGGCATTCTGATGTGGATGCACTGGAAGCTGGCGCTGCTGATCATGCTGTTCAACCCGCTGGTCATCCTGCTCACGGTAAAACTGGGCAAGCGTGTCAAGCACCTCAAGAAGCTGGAGAACGACAGCACGTCGCGGTTCACCCAGGCACTGAGCGAGACGCTGGATGCGATTCAGGAAGTTCGGGCGGGTAACAGACAAGGCTTCTTTCTGGGACGCCTGGGCGTACGTGCGCAGGAAGTGCGTGATTACGCGATCAATTCACAATGGAAAAGCGACGCCTCGGGCCGTGCCAGCGGGCTGCTGTTCCAGTTCGGTATCGATATCTTTCGCGCCGCAGCAATGCTTACCGTGCTGTTCTCGGACCTGTCCATCGGGCAGATGCTCGCGGTGTTCAGCTACCTGTGGTTCATGATGACGCCAGTCGAGCAATTGCTGAACCTGCAATACGCCTACTATGCGGCAGGCGCTGCCCTGACACGCGTCAATGAGTTACTGGCGCGCGCCGACGAGCCGCAATATGCCGGCGGTACTGATCCGTTCGAGGGTAAGGAAACCGTCGGGGTCGAAGTGCGTGGCCTGACTTTCGGTTATGGCGAAGACCTGGTCCTGGACCAGTTGAACCTGAACATCGCGCCGGGAGAAAAGGTCGCCATTGTCGGTGCCAGTGGTGGCGGCAAGAGCACGTTGGTGCAGTTGCTGCTGGGGCTCTATACAGCGCGCACCGGGGTGATCCGTTTTGGCGGTGTCAGCCAGCAGGATATCGGCCTGGAAACCGTGCGCGAGAACGTCGCCGTGGTACTGCAGCATCCGGCGCTGTTCAATGACACCGTGCGCGCCAACCTGACCATGGGCCGCGACTGCAGCGATGAAGCCTGCTGGCGTGCGCTGGAAGTTGCGCAACTCGATTCTGCGATCCGCGATCTGCCACAAGGTCTGGACAGCGTGGTCGGACGCTCCGGGGTCAGAATGTCGGGTGGCCAGCGCCAGCGCATGGCTATCGCGCGCATGGTGCTGTCCGACCCCAAAGTAGTGATCCTCGATGAGGCCACCTCGGCGCTGGACGCTGCCACCGAATACAACCTGCATCAGGCGCTCGCACGTTTTCTGCGCAGTCGCACGACGCTGATCATTGCCCACCGCCTCTCGGCCGTGAAGCAGGCCGACCGGGTACTGGTGTTCGATGGCGGGCGTATTGTGGAAGATGGTGACCATCAGCAGTTGATTGCCGATGGAGGTCTGTACGCCAAACTGTACGGACATTTGCAACAAATCTGATGCGCGAAGCCTCTATCAGCGCACAGGTTGGCTCGATTGCGGGAGAATCACCTGCCATCATGGGCGAATTTAGCCTAGTCTCTGCGCTAGACGTTTATTCAGGCATGTGGTGACGTGAAACCCATGAAGCAACCATGGATCTTCTCCAAGCCCCGTCTGTTGGGCATCGTATGGCCTTTCATTGCCGTCGCGCTGTTTCAGGCGTTGCTGGGATGCGTCAGTCTCTACACCATGTCTGCCGTGCGCAGCTATGTGGCGGGGGAGAGTCTCTGGTCCAAGGGGCAGAAGGACGCCATCCACTACTTGAGCCTGTACGCCAACCGGCATGATGAGCGTGACTACCTCAAGTATCAAAAAGCCTTTTCCGTCCCCCAGGGCGGCCATGCGCTGCGCAAGGCTCTCGATCAGCCCAATCCGTCCCTGGCCGAGGCCAGAAGTGGAATCATTCAGGGCGGCAATCACCCGGATGACGTAAACGGCATCATCTGGATGTACCTGAATTTCCACAACTTCAGTTTCATGAAGCAGGTCATTCATTTCTGGGAAGTGGGTGACGGCTACCTCATGCAGCTCGACGAACTGGCCCGGCGCATCCATGAGCGGGTTGGGCAGGGCGCTGTGAGCGCCGCCGAAGTCGATCAATGGCGCGAGCAGATCAATGTCATCAATGAAGGCGTAACGCCTGCTGCGCGAGCGTTCAGTGATGCGCTGGGCGAAGGCTCCAGACTGATTCTCAACCTGTTGATAGCGGTCAACCTGGTCACCGCTGTGGTATTGATTCTTCTGGCGCTGCTGCGTGTGCGTCGTCTGATCGTCCAGCGACGTGTGTTTGCCGATGCCCTGCAACTCGAAAAGGAGCGCGCGCAGATCACGCTGGAGTCCATCGGCGACGGCGTGATCACTATCGATGTGGCCGGCGCCATCGTCTACATGAACCCCGCCGCCGAGGGTCTTACCCACTGGAAAAGCACTCAGGCCAGCGGGCTTCCGCTGGCTGCGCTGTTCAATCTGCTGGATGAAAACGATCAGAAGGACCAGTCAACGCTGGTCGAGCAGATCATCACCGGCAAGCTCAAGGGCGGCAGCGCCAACAGCAAGCTGATCCAGCGGCTTGATGGCAGCACGGTGCCGGTCGCGCTGGTCGGCACGCCGATCTACACCGAAGGCGTGATCAGTGGTGCGGTGCTGGTGTTGCATGACATGACCCAGGAGCAGCAATACATCGCCGATCTGTCGTGGCAGGCTGCCCATGATCCGCTGACGGGCTTGGTCAACCGCAGTGAATTCGAACGCCGCTTGCAGCGAGTGCTCGACGAAGACTGCGGTCAGGGCCGCAGCCACTGCCTGATGTTTCTCGATCTGGATCAGTTCAAGCTGGTCAATGATACCGGTGGCCATGCGGCGGGTGATGAACTGCTGCGTCAGCTGTGCCGGGCCTTGCCGCAGGGCTTGCGTGACGGGGATACGCTGGCCCGGCTGGGAGGTGACGAGTTCGGTGTTTTGCTGGTTGATTGTCCCGCCGAAACAGCGCTGGATATTGCCGAGGCGTTGCGCGAGGTGGTGCAGCATCTGCATTTCATGTGGAAAGGTCGGCCATTCATGACTACCGTCAGTATTGGCCTGGTGCACCTCGGCGACACGCCTGCTTCTCTGGAGGGTTCATTGTCTGCCGCTGACATGGCCTGTTATATGGCCAAGGAAAGGGGGCGCAATCGGGTTCAGGCCTACAGTGTGGATGATCTCACGCTGTCGATGCGTTTCGGCGAAATGGCCTGGATACAGCGGCTGCACATGGCAATGGACGAGAATCGCTTTTGTCTTTACGCGCAGGAAATCGCGTCGATAAAGGGCGAAGTGGGCGAGGTGAGGCACATTGAAATCCTCTTGCGTCTGCGCGATGAGTCTGGGCGAATGGTCGTACCGGACAATTTCATTCCGGCCGCCGAGCGCTACGGACTCATGACCACGCTGGATCGCTGGGTGGTACACAATGTGTTCAAAGTCATAGCCCAGTGCCAGAGTGATGATCGGCATCAGGTACCGCAGGCACTATGTGCTATAAATTTGTCTGGATCGAGTATCGGTGATGATACGTTCCTCGAATATTTGAAACAGCAATTCAGCACGTTTGCCGTGTCGCCCGGGATGATCTGCTTCGAGATCACCGAGACCAGTGCGATTGCCGACCTGCAAAGTGCGATCAGATTCATCAACGAGTTGAAGGGATTGGGGTGTCAGTTTTCCCTTGATGATTTCTGCTCGGGTATGTCGTCTTTTGCCTATCTCAAGCACCTGCCGGTGGATTTCCTGAAGATTGATGGCAGTTTTGTAAAGGACATGCTCGACAACCCGATCAACAAGGCGATGGTCGAGGTGATCAATAACATCGGCCATGTCATGGGCAAACGCACCATTGCAGAGTACGTTGAAACGCCGCAGATCGAATCTGCATTGCAGGAAATGGGCGTGGATTTTGCACAGGGCTATCTGATTTCCCGCCCTGAATTGTTCACTTGCGAGAGTCTTTATATTCAGCCCGTACGGCCTGACCCCCTGATGTTCGGCGCGCCAGGAACGCTACGTTAATCAGTTGAAACCCTCATAAGGAGATACCCAGTGATCGACGCTTTCGATAGAACCGGTCCGCTCATGGAAGCCAGCAGTTATCCGGCCTGGGCGCAGCAGTTGATCAAGGATTGCAGCGCTGCAAAGGCACGCGTGGTCGAGCACGAGTTGTACCAGCAGATGCGTGACGCGAAGTTGAGTCCGCAGATCATGCGCCACTACCTGATCGGCGGCTGGCCAGTGGTCGAGCAATTCGCGGTGTACATGGCCAAGAACCTCACCAAGACCCGCTTCGGTCGTCACCCTGGTGAAGACATGGCGCGCCGCTGGCTGATGCGCAATATCCGCGTCGAACTCAATCACGCCGACTACTGGGTCAACTGGTGTGCGGCCCATGGCGTGACGCTTGAGGACTTGCATGATCAGCGGGTAGCGCCCGAGTTGCATGCGCTGAGCCATTGGTGCTGGCAGACCAGCTCGTCGGATTCGCTGGCCGTGGCGATGGCGGCTACCAACTATGCCATTGAAGGGGCGACCGGCGAATGGTCGGCCGTGGTCTGCTCCAGCGGTGTATACGCCGAAGCGTTTCCTGAAGAGACCCGCAAGAAAGCCATGAAGTGGCTCAAGATGCATGCACAGTATGACGATGCGCACCCTTGGGAGGCGCTCGAGATCATTTGTACGTTGGTGGGTAACAAGCCGAGTGTGCAATTGCAGGCCGAGCTGCGTCAGGCCGTTACCAAAAGCTACGACTACATGTACCTGTTTCTTGAGCGTTGCATGCAGCTGGACAGGGTCAAGCCGCGAGGACGTGTTGCCGCGCTGGAAGCGTAGGGGCGGGCGAGAAGGCAGGAAGAGTGCTAGCTGGCCATGGCGATACGATTGCGGCCTTCGCGTTTGGCGACGTACAGGGCATTATCGGCACGGCGCAGCAGGCTGTCGGCTGTTTCAGTCGGCAGCAGTGTCGAGCAACCCAGGCTGACGGTCATGGTCAAGGCCGGGCTGAGCTCGCGAAACTCGAGGTTTCGCACGGCCTGGCACAGCCGCTGACCAATCAGTTCAGCGGACTCTGCGCCAGTGTTGGACAGAATCACCACGAACTCTTCACCGCCATAGCGGAATACCCGATCAATATTGCGCAGTTGCGCCTTCAGGCTCTGCGCGACGGTCTTTAGCACATCGTCGCCGGTGTGATGACCGTACTCATCATTCACTTTCTTGAAGTGGTCGATATCCAGCATCAGCAAGGACAGGGGCTGTTTGTGGCGACGTGAAATCTCGATTTCACGGGCCAGGCCCTGATCCATGGCGATGCGGTTGCCGGTGCTGGTCAGTGGGTCACGCAGGGCAGTCTGTGTGGCAATGCGGTAAAGCAGCGCATTCAGCAGCGGGTACACCAGGCAGACCAGCAGCGACTCAAGGTCGCTCAGTTGTCGGGTGTCGAATGGCCTGGCGCCCTGAAACTCCAGTTCGCCGATGCACTTGCCTTCATGACGCAGATGAAAACTGGCGCTGTCGGATGACATCTCGCCCAGACGCAGATGCAAGTCGCTCTCGATATGCCGATACATCAAGCCGCTCAATGGCAGGAAGCGTTGTACGCCCTGAAAAAACAGGGTCAGTATCCGCTCGGCTTCCAGACTGGTCTGCAGTTGTCGCCCAAGCTGATAGACCAGCTCGGGCAGTGACGGGGGTGGAAGTACTGCGTCAGGTCGATTTCTAAAACCGAGGCGTTGCAGTTCAGCCGTATCGAAGTCGATTGCATGGGTCTGGGTAGGAAAATTCATCTCTTCGCTCCTCAGCACATATTGCTGGCTTGGCTGGGTTAGAGGGGACGTGGTGCCATTCGGTTCATTTTTGGCCAGACTTATTAAAATCAGTGGTTTAGCTGACGCCATCTCTCTGACAGTGGCGCCGGATCGGCAATTCCTTGACTTGGAAAGCCGCTCGAAACAGCCTTTTTGACGGTTTTCCGTCACAACGGCCTTCTCCCTTCACTGGGCATTCAACGCCTGTCCGTTGATGCCTTTGCTGTCCGGTCCCATCACGTACAGATACACCGGCATGATAGCTTCTGGCGTCGGATTATTCTGCGGATTTTCATCCGGGTAGGCCTGTGCGCGCATGCCGGTGCGGGTTGCGCCGGGGTTGATGCTGTTGGCGCGGACCGTACTGACGCCTTCCAGCTCGTCAGCGAGGGTTTGCATCAAGCCTTCGGTGGCAAACTTCGACACCCCGTAAGCTCCCCACTGTGCGCGTCCCTTGCGGCCCACGCTGCTGGAGGTGAAGGCTATCGATGCATCCGTCGAACGCTGCAGCAGGGGCAGCAGTGCCTGGGTGAGCATGAAGGTAGCATTGACGTTGACGTGCATGACCTGCATGAAGTCTTCGCCTGGCAGGTGTTCCACTGAAGTGCGCGGTCCGATGATCGAGGCGTTGTGCAGCAGTCCGTCCAGATGGCCGACCGTGCGCTCGATCATGGTCGCCAAGTCGTGATACTGCGCTGGGTCGGCGCTTTCCAGATCGAAGGGTATGACCAGTGGCTGCAGGTGACCTGCTGCCTTTATCTCGTCATGGACCTGAGCCAGGCTGGCCTCGGTCCTGCCCAGCAGCAGGACAGTGGCGCCATGCGCTGCGTAGGTTTTGGCGGCTGCGGCACCGATGCCGCGAGCGGCGCCAGTGACCAGAATGACCCGGCCCTCGAGGAGTTCCGGGTGCGCGGAGTAATCAAACATGTAAAGCCTCGTTCAGCAGCTGCACAGTGCGTTATCCAGCACTTTGCGCAATTCCAGCGGATGATCGACCACCACGTCGGCACCCCAATGATCGGGGTTGTCGTCGGGGTGAATATAGCCGTAGCGCACGGCGGCGGTTTTTGTGCCGGCGTCGCGTCCGGACTCGATGTCGCGCAGGTCGTCGCCTACGAACAGAACGCTGGCCGGGTCGAGGTCAAGCATCCGGCAGGCCAGAATCATCGGCTCCGGGTGTGGCTTGCTGTGCGTGACATGGTCAGGGCAGATCAGCAGCGCCGAGCGTTCCGCCAGACCGAGCCGCTCCATGATGGGCTGGGCGAATCGCACCGGCTTGTTGGTGACCACGCCCCAGATCAGACCCGCCTTCTCGATGTCGGTCAGCAGTTCGTCCATGCCGTCGAACAGTTTGCTGTGAACGGCGCAGTCACGCTGATAGCGCTCCAGAAACTCCAGGCGCAATGCCTCGAATTGTGGATCTTCAGGGGGCATTGCAAAGGTGGCCGCCACCATGGCTCTGGCACCGCCGGAAACTTCGTCACGGATCAGTTTGTCCGGTACCGCAGGCAGGTTGCGGTCGGCAAGCATTGCCTGGGCAATGGCGATGAAGTCCGGTGCGGTGTCGAGCAGGGTGCCGTCCATGTCGAATAAAACCGCTCTCAGGCGCATCTGTCATGCCTCCCGCAGGGTCTGGATCATGTAGTTGACGCCGACGTCGGAGGTCAGCTTGTAATGCTTGGTCAGCGGATTGTAGGTCAGGCCAATAACGTCCTTGACTTGCAGACCGGCGTCACGGCTCCAGGCGCCCAACTCGGAAGGGCGGATGAATTTCTTGAAGTCGTGGGTGCCGCGCGGCAGCAGATTGAGGACGTATTCGGCGCCGACCACGGCGAACAGGTACGCTTTCGGGTTGCGGTTGATGGTCGAGAAGAACACCTGGCCGCCTGGCTTGACCATGCGGTAGCAGGCGCGGATCACCGAGGAGGGGTCCGGCACGTGCTCGAGCATTTCCAGGCAGGTCACCACATCGTACTGCTCGGGCATTTCTTCGGCCATGTCCTCGGCGGTGATCTGCCGATACTCGACGCTGACACCCGATTCGAGCTGATGCAGTTGTGCGACGGCCAGCGGCGCTTCGCCCATGTCGATGCCGGTCACCGTTGCGCCGCGCAGGGCCATCGCCTCGCTGAGAATGCCGCCGCCGCAGCCGACGTCGAGCACCTTCTTGCCTGCCAGGCCGACACGCTCGTCGATCCAGTTGACGCGCAGCGGGTTGATGTCATGCAGCGGCTTGAATTCGCTTTCGCGGTCCCACCAGCGATGGGCCAGGGCCTCGAATTTAGCGATTTCTGCGCGGTCGACGTTGCTCATGGGTGTCCCTCTTGAACTCAAAATTCTTTTTCATCGGTCAGGCTTATAGATAAGCCTGACTGGCATGTGTTCGGTTCGAATCGAATTATTCGGCTTTACCGGAAATACGCTGGCCCCACGCAATCGCGGTGTCGCGCAGTGCGGGTTCATCCATGCGAGTCAGCCGGCGAGCGTCGAGCAATTGCTTGCCGGCCACCCAGACATGGCTCACGCAATCGCGGCCAGTGGCATATATAAGCTGCGATACCGGGTCGTAGATCGGTTGCTGGGCCAGACCCGACAGGTCGAACGCGACCATGTCCGCCGCCTTGCCGATCTCCAGCGAGCCGGTCTCGGCCTGAATACCCAGGGCGCGAGCGCCGTTCAGCGTCGCCATGCGCAGCGCGCGGTGTGCGTCCAGCGCCGTGGCCGAGCCGGCAACAGCCTTGGCCAGCAAGGCGGCGGTGCGGGTTTCGCCGAGCAGGTCCAGGTCATTGTTGCTGGCGGCACCGTCGGTGCCTACCGCAACGTTCACACCGGCCTGCCACAATCGTTCGACCGGGCAGAAACCGCTGGCCAGCTTGAGATTGGATTCGGGGCAATGAATGACGTTGGTATTGCTTTCCACCAGCAGGGCCAGATCGTCGTCGCTGATCTGCGTCATGTGCACGGCCTGGAAGCGCGGCCCGAGCATACCCAGCCGGTTGAGGCGGGCGAGGGGGCGTTCCTGGCGCTGTTCGACAGCCTGCTCGACTTCAAATGCGGTCTCGTGGACGTGCATCTGGATCATGGCGTCCAGCTCGTCGGCGATCACCCGGACCTTCTCCAGGTTTTCGTCGCCCACGGTGTAGGGCGCATGCGGGCCAAAGGCGATCTTGATGCGTGGATGATGAGCGAGGTCGTTGAACAGTTCGATGCCGTTGTGCAGGGCTTCAGCCGTAGTGTGGGCACCTGGAATCGGAAAATCCAGTACCGGGACGGTGATCTGCGCGCGCATGCCGCTGGCGTGGACACGTTCGGCGGCCACCTTGGGGTAGAAATACATGTCGGAGAAACAGGTGATGCCGCCCTTGAGCTGCTCGGCGATGGCCAGGTCTGTACCGTCACGCACGAAGTCTTCATCGACCCACTTGCCTTCGGCGGGCCAGATGTGGTCCTGCAGCCAGGTCATCAGTGGCAGGTCGTCGGCCAGCCCGCGAAACAGCGTCATCGCCGCATGGCCGTGGGCGTTGATCAGGCCGGGGCTGAGCAGCATGCCGGGCAGTTCCTGCACCTGCACGGCGTTTTGCCGCAGCGCCTCGGCGCGTGGACCGATATAGACGATACAGCCATCGCGGATGCCGATGCCGTGATCCTTGAGCACGACGCCTGCGGGCTCGACCGGCACCAGCCAGGCGGGCAGGAGCAAAAGGTCGAGCGGTGCTGTAGCGTTCGGCATGAGAAGGTTTCCATCGTTTATTACGTTGATGACGAAGTATACCCGAGCGTCTTCGCAGGCGGCTCGCTATAATCAGCGGCTTTTGATGCTGGGTTTCGGATGTTCAAGATGGAGTTGGCGATGCGCGATCGACTGTTGGCTGCGGAGAAGGTTAAGGCCATCGATTGGCGGGACGACGCTCTGTACCTGCTGGACCAGCGGGTACTGCCGTTCGAGGAAGTCTGGCACCGCTATACCACCGCCGAGGGAGTCGCCGAAGCGATTCGCACGATGGTCGTGCGCGGGGCTCCGGCTATCGGCATCAGTGCCGCCTATGGTGCGGTGCTGGGCGCACGTGCGCGTATTGCGCAAGGTGGAGACTGGTATCCGGCGCTGGAAGAGGACATGCAGTTGCTGGCCGATTCGCGCCCGACTGCAGTGAACCTGTTCTGGGCGCTGAACCGGATGCGTGATCGTCTGATGCGCGTGAAGGACGGCGATGACCCGCTGGCGGCCCTCGAGGCCGAAGCCGTGGCGATTCACCTGAGCGACCGCGAGGCCAATCTGACCATGGCGCAGCTGGGCGCCGACCTGATCCGCAAGCACCAGGGCAATCTGCAGACGGTGCTCACCCACTGCAATACCGGGGCGCTGGCCACGGGCGGCTTCGGCACGGCGCTGGGCGTGATTCGTGCGGCGCATCTGGAAGGCATGATCGAACGGGTCTACGCCGACGAAACCCGGCCCTGGCTGCAGGGCTCGCGGCTTACCGCATGGGAGCTGGCCAACGAGGGCATCCCGGTGACGCTGAACGCAGATTCCGCCGCCGCGCACCTGATGCGCACCAAGGGCATCACCTGGGTCATCGTCGGCGCCGACCGCATCACGGCCAACGGCGACGTGGCGAACAAGATCGGCACCTATCAGCTCGCCGTTGCCGCCATGCATCACGGGGTGCGCTTCATGGTGGTCGCGCCGAGTTCGACCATCGACATGGAAATGGCCAGTGGCGACGACATCATCATTGAAGAGCGCGACGGCCGCGAATTGCTCGAAGTGGGCGGCCAGCGGGTCGGCGCCGAGGTCGAGGCTTTCAACCCGGTATTCGATGTGACGCCGGCAGACCTGATCGACGCCATCGTGACCGAAAAGGGCATTGTCGAGCGTCCCGATACCGCGCGCATGGCTCAATTGATGAGCCGTAAACACCTTCACTGAGGCCGACAGGCCCGACCCGTCGCCGCTGTGCAATGCGGCTGGACGGGCCTGTAAGCGTTTCTCAGGCGTGTTATGCGTGTGCGGCTCGCTTTCAGCGCCTGCAAAGGATGTGAGCGCCTCGGCGATTGTGGTAATATCCGGCGGTTATCGGGGACACTGATTGTGGTCGCCCATGCTGCGTAGATTCATGGCATAACTCGTTGATTTGTCGTAAGTCGCTGCCCTGCACATGCTGGCAGCGGCGAGCTTCGTATACCCCGAATGGGTTTGCGAGGTTTCACCAGAAAAAGGAATCAGGCTTCTCATGGGCGAACTGGCCAAAGAAATCCTCCCGGTCAATATCGAAGACGAGCTGA
>Ga0308164_10000452_pt1 | contig 71003 bp, 68 predicted proteins | sample PhyTR2_FD_201031 | JGI IMG/M metagenome (GOLD analysis project Ga0308164, IMG submission 201031) | Phyllosphere microbial communities from UC Gill Tract Community Farm, Albany, California, United States - DLSLT.R2 | ecosystem: Host-associated > Plants > Phyllosphere > Unclassified | place: USA... | reverse complement strand
CCGCCAACGCGACAGCGGCCAACAAGGTATATGACGGCAATGTCACCGGCACACCGACGCTGGCGATCGCTTCGGGCCTGGTCGCTGGCGAAACCGTGACTGCCACGGGCACCGGCACTTTCAACACCAAGGATGTGCTGACCGCCAACACCGTAACCGTGAACACGGTAGCTCTGGCCGATGGCAACAACGGCCTGGCCAGCAACTACACGCTGGCTGCTGGTCAGACGGCCGCTGCATCCATCACCGCCAAGACGTTGACTGCTTCGGCAACGGCAACTGACAAGGTCTATGACGGCAACATCACCGGAGCACCAACCCTGAGCATCGCCTCCGGCCTGGTCAATGGCGAAACCGTGACTGCCACGGGCACCGGCACTTTCAACAGCAAGGACGTGCTCACGGCCAACACCGTAACCGTGAACACGGTAGCGCTGGCCGATGGCAATAACGGCCTGGCCAGCAACTACACGCTGGCTGCTGGTCAGACGGCAACGGCTGCCATCACGGCAAAGGCATTGACCGCTACGGCAACAGCAGCAAACAAGGTCTATGACGGCAGCACCACTGGCGCACCGATCCTGAGCATTGCATCGGGTCTGGTCACCGGCGAATCCGTGACGGCCACGGGCACAGGCACCTTCAACAGCAAGGACGTACTCACAGCCAACACCGTGACCGTGAACGGGGTCACACTGGCCAATGGCAACAACGGCCTGGCCAGCAACTACACCCTGGCCGTCGGCCAGACGGCTGCTGCTTCCATCACTGCCAAGGCGTTGACGGCTACGGCTGCTGCCACCGACAAGGTTTATGACGGCAATATCACCGGAGCACCCGCTCTGAACATCGCTTCAGGTCTGGTCAACGGCGAAACCGTGACTGCCACAGGCACCGGCACTTTCAACAGCAAGGACGTGCTCACGGCCAACACCGTGACCGTGAATACGGTGGCTTTGGCCGATGGCAATAACGGCTTGGCTAGCAACTACACGCTGGCTGCGGGTCAGACGACTGCTGCTGCCATCACGGCCAAGGCACTGACCGCCAACGCAACAGCGGCCAACAAGGTCTATGACGGCAATGTCACCGGCGCACCGGCCCTGGCGATCGCCTCGGGATTGGTCACGGGTGAAACTGTTACGGCAACGGGCACCGGCACTTTCAACAGCAAAGACGTGCTGACTGCCAACACCGTTACCGTGAATTCCGTGGCGCTGACCGATGGCAATAACGGCTTGGCCAGCAACTACACGCTGGCTGCGGGTCAGACGACTGCTGCTGCCATCACGGCCAAGGCACTGACCGCCAACGCAACAGCGGCCAACAAGGTGTATGACGGCAATGCCACCGGCGCACCGACTCTGAGCATCGCTTCAGGTCTGGTCAACGGAGAAACCGTGACTGCAACGGGCACCGGCACCTTCAACAGCAAGGATGTACTGAGTGCCAATACCGTAACCGTGAATTCCGTGGCTTTGGCTGGTGGCAACAACGGCCTCGCCAGCAACTACACACTGGCTGCGGGTCAGACGGCTGCGGCTGCCATCACGGTCAAGACGCTGACCGCCAACGCAACAGCCGCCAACAAGGTGTATGACGGCAATGTCACCGGCGCACCGACCCTGGGCATCGCTTCGGGTCTGGTCAGCGGTGAAACCGTCACGGCAACGGGTACTGGCACTTTCAATAGCAAGGATGTACTCGCGGCCAACACCGTGACCGTGAATTCCGTGGCTTTGGCTGATGGCAACAACGGCTTGGCCAGCAACTACACGCTGGCTGCTGGTCAGACATCTGCGGCTGCCATCACGCCCAAGGCACTGACCGCCAACGCGACCGCTGCGAACAAGGTGTATGACGGCACCACCAACGGCGCACCGGCCCTGAGCATCGCTTCGGGTCTGGTCAGCGGTGAAACCGTGACTGCCACCGGTACCGGCACCTTCAACAGCAAGGATGTGCTGACTGCCAACACCGTCACCGTCAACGCGGCAACGCTGGCCAACGGCAACAACGGCCTGGCCAGCAACTACACCCTGGCCGTCGGCCAGACGGCTGCGGCGGCCATCACGCCCAAGGCGCTCACGGCCGCGGCAAGCGCTCCCGACAAGGTCTACGACGGCCGCACCGACGCCGCCCCGACGCTGGCCATCACGGCCGGCCTGATCGGCAGCGAGACGCTGGTCACGCAGGCCACCGGCAGCTTCGACAGCAAGGATGTGCTGACCGCCCGCACCGTCACGGTGAGCGCGGCGGCGCTGGCCGACGGCACGGGCCTGGCCAGCAACTACCGCCTCACGGCCGGCCAGACCGCGAGCGCGCGGATCACGCCCGCGACCGTCCAGGCCGGCCTCACCGGCAGCGTTGCCAAGGTCTACGATGCCGACACTGCCGCGACGCTGAGCGCGGCCCACTACACGCTCTCGGGCGTGCTGGGTACGGAAGATGTCACGCTGAACGCCCCTGTGTCGGGCAGCTACGACACACGCAACGTGGGCACGGGCAAGCAGGTGACGGCGGCAGGCGTGGCGCTGGGCGGCGCGGATGCCGGCAACTACCGCCTGGGCACGGCGACGGTCTCCGGCAATGTCGGCACCATCACCCCGGCCACGCTGGTGGTCACCGCCGACAACCAGAGCAGCCTCAACGGCCTGGCGTTGCCGACGCTCACCGGCGTGGTGACGGGACTGCAGGGCGCCGACACCGCGGCGCAGGTGCTCGCCGGCCTGGCCTACACCACTGAAGCCACCCGCACCTCGGCGCCGGGCAGCTATGCGATCACGCCATCGGCAAGTCTGGCCAGCCCGAACTACCGCCTGAGCCTGGGCAGCGGCACCTTCACCGTGCTGCGCGCCGACACCGGCGGCCCGGACACGGGCAGTCTGCTGCAGGTGGTGGAAGAGGAAAATCCCGCCCTGGCCCGCGTGCAGCTGCAGGAGGTGCAATTCCCCCGCCGGCTGAGCATCGACATCGCGGTGGGCGGCGTGCGCATCGACTGAGCGCAGACCGGGGACGGCGCCGGCGCCAGTCCCCGGCAGGCAAGAAAAAGCCGGCTCGAGGGCCGGCTTTCATTCGCAGCGCCGGTCCTTGCGAGCGGCGGCAGGCGCTTATCCGCGCGGCGGAAACACGCCCTGCAGCGCGATGATGAAATGCAGCGCCAGATAGGGCTGCATGTTGTTGTGCGGGGTGCCGCCGCCGGGGTTGACGGTGGCCGCCGCCATCGCACCGCTGATGCCACTGGCCGCGCCATAGAGCGAGGCCGTACCCGGGGCGCGCGCGAACGCGGCGCCCGCCGGCGACAGCACGGTACCGGGCGCTGCCACGGCACGCAGGCCATGGGTGTGCGGCGGCATCTGCGACTCCAGCAGTGTCACGTTCTCCTCCCCGCCACGCTGGCCAAGGTCGTACGCCGACAGGCCCGGCCCCTGGCCGTGGTGCATGGCCGCCCGGCCGCGCAGATCGGGCAAGGCAAAGGTCGATCGACCGTCACCGCCATAGGTGGTGCCCAGCAGCGAGAACAGCGCCGTGTTCTGCGACAGCGGCAGCAACTGCCCATCGCAGGCGGCCCATCCCCTGGGCACGAAATTGAACGGGACCATGCGGATTTCCGCAACGAAAGGATCTGCCATGGCGGCCTCAGGTGGGGGATGGAAAGATGCCGAACAGCGAGATGATGTAGCTCACGCAGAGGTACGGCATCATGTTCTCGTGCGGCTGTGCGCCGCCGGCAGCGGTGACGACCGCGGCGTTCATCGCGGCCGTCGGTGCGACCGTCGGGGCCGCATAGATCTTCGTCGCGCCCTGCGCGGGCAGATTGTTCACCGGCGAAGGACTGCTGGCGCTGATCGCACCGGCCGGGGGCACGGCGGCCATCACGGCATGGCTGTGCGAGGCGATCTGCTGCACCGTCAGCGTCACCTGCTCGGCCCCGCCCGTCTCGGCCAGCATATAGCCCGGGCCCCAGTGCATGGACAGGCGCCCGCGCAGGTCGGGCACGGCAAAGGTCTCCTGTCCGTCGCCGCCGTAGGTGGTACCGATCAGCTGGAACAAGGTTTCGTTCTCGCTGATGGGCAGGATCTGCCCCTCGCAGAACATCCAGCCCGCGGGCGGGAAGTTGCCCCCGAACATGCGGATTTCACCGACATAAGGTTGTGCCATGGTGCGAGCTCCTAGTTCGGCGAAGGGAAAATGCCCTGCAGGGCGATGCAGATGTTCAGCGCCAGGTAGGGCTGCATGTTCTGGTGCGCCTGCGAGCCGCCGGTGGCGCTGAGCGTGCCGGGGTGCATCACTGCCAGGCTCTGCTGCGCATGCGGTGCATAGGCGTTCAGTGGCGCCTGGGCCAGCGTGGCGTTCGCCGGCGCCGGCAGGCGCGCCGCGTCCGCGGACACGCGCAGCTGGTGCGTGTGCGGCGCGAGTTCCGCGCTGCTCAGCACATGCGTCGCGCTGCCTCGGCTCTCGCCCAAGGGGTGCCCGTTGCCCATGTGGATCGGCACCCGCGCGCGCAGGTCCGGCAGCGCGAAGGTGGTTTGCCCGTTGCCGCCGTAGGTGGTGCCCAGCAGCGAAAACAGCGCCTGGTTCTGGTTGATGGGCAGCAATTGCCCATTGCACAGCGCCCAGCCTTTGGGCGCAAAGGGGAAACTGAAGATACGCGTCTCGGCGAGGAAAGGTTCTGCCATGGTGGAGTGCCCTGTGATGCGAAAAAAATCAAGAAGCCGCGTGCGCTGTCTTCATGGCCAGCGACATCGCCATGCTTGCGCCGTCATCCGGGCCTTCGCTCAAACCCATGCGGCGGTACCAGGCCCGGGCCCGGCTGTCGCTGTGGACATGCAGCGTCAAGACCGAAGATGTCTGCACGGCCTCGCCGATCAGCGCCTCGAGCAGCCGCGTGCCCAGGCCCGCGCCGCGAAACGCGGGCAGCAGGCTGATGTCCATCAGCCGGATCTCGCCAGGCCGGCGCCAGACGCAAAGCCGCCCGATCATCTGCCCGTCCAGCAGCACTGCGTCGAGCGCGGCGCCCGGATAGTGGCGCGCATGGTGCGCTTGCTGGGCCTGCGACTGCATACGAAGGAAGGCCTCGCGCTGCGCCGGCGGCAGTGGAAAATGCGCGGCTTCGTCCGCGCGCGTGGACGCATAGAGCGCATGCACCGCGTCCGAATCGGCCGCGGTGAGCGCGCGAAGCTGAAGGGAAGAGATCAAGCGGGAAAGGCGAAGTGAAGCGGCTGCGCGGCTTTCAGCCAAACACCACTTCGTAGTGGCGCCCGCCGGGATGGGCGTCGCCGCCGACATCGCTGACGAAAGCCGCGAAGCGCTGGCCGTCGGTGCCCTGGAACTCATGGGTTTGCGCTGCCAGCGGGCGCTGGTCCATCGCGACGAACACCAGGCTGAACGGCTCGGCGCGCGCCGCCGCGGGGCGCCGGTCCTGCAGATCCGCGTAGCGCGTGATGCCGACCAGGCGCAGTGCGGTGGCCTGCCCCGGCGTGCCGACGCTGAAGAACTGGCCGACGGCAAAATCGGCGGCGCAGAAACTGCGCATGCACGCCTGCTCGGCCGCGCCCAGCGCCGGAAAATCTGCGGCGCCCGGCTCCAGGGCCTGGGCCGACACCAGGGCGGTCGGCACCGAAGCCAGCGCCACGGACGCGGCGCTGCTGCGCGCAAGAAAACCGCGCCGGTTGAGCGCAGGGGTATTTGCCATGAGGCGGTTCTTTCGTGGAGGATCAGTTGAAGACCGCTTCGTACTGCATGCGGGGGTCCGTGCGCGACGGCCCCAGCGGTACGATGAACAGCTCGAATTCGCCCAGCTGCGGATGCGAAAACAGATACATGCCCTGGTTCAGCCGCAGCGTCTCGTCGCCCAGGAATACCAGGCTGAAGGCCGAGGGCGCATCGGATGCGCCGTCGCCCGGAGGCGGGCTCACCGCAGCGAGCACCAGCGGCAGCGCGGCCATCCCACCCGATACCTCGAAAGCACTGCCCAGCTGCGCCGAGAATGCGGAATGGGTCGGGTAGTGCATTTGTTTTCTGACGTAAGACTTGTTGCGAGGGCTTGCGAAGTATACAGAGCGCGGGCTGTTTTCAAGGAAATAAGGCTTGCATGTCGCCTGCCTGACATAAGTCGGGAACCGCGATGGGTGAACGCGTCACCGCTTGCGGCTATCAACCTGCGAATCCGGTCCGGTCTTTCGCGGTGATCGCCCGGATCACGCGGCACGGCACGCCTGCGGCCACCACGCCAGCGGGAACGTCCGTGGTCACGACGCTGCCCGCGCCGATGATCGCGCCATCGCCGATCGTCACGCCCGGGTTCAGGTGCACGCCCCCGCCGACCCACACCCGGTTGCCGATGCGCACCGGCTTGGCCTGACAGGCACCCGCGGCGCGCTCCGCCGGGTCGATCGCGTGTCTGGCCGTGTAGATGCCGACCCGGGGCCCGAGCAGCACATCGCTGCCGATATGGATGCCGCCCGCATCGAGCATGACGCAGTCGAAGTTGGCGTAGAAGTCGCGGCCGATATGGATGTGGCGCCCGTACTCGCAGCGAAAGCCCGGCTCGAAGTGCACGCCCGTGCCCACCGAGCCCAGCAGACTTGCCAACAGCGCGGCGCGCACCGGCGCGGGCTGGCCAAACGACCGGTTGTATCCATCGGACAGCAGCACGGCGCGCTCGCGGGCTTCGACCAATGCGGGGTCGAGATCGTTGTACATCGCACCCGCAAGCATGCGGTCAAACAGCGGTGATGAAGAAGGGGGCGAAGGCGGCATCGGGCCATCTTGGCATGGCGGTGGCTGCGCGCAGACCGGGGCTGTATCGCTGGCAGCACAAAGCGGCGTCAAGGCGGCGCCGTCCGACCCTGCCCCTCAACCGCCGCCTGCAGCCAGCGAACGCTCGAGCAGCGCCAGCATCTGCGGGGAGTCCGGCGCCAGCGGACTGACCAGCAACATCGAGCGCGCATAGCCGTCCCCCGCCAGCGGCTGCGCGCGGCATTCGCCCACGAAGCGCTCGAAACCCGCCCATTGCGGCACCAGGCTCACGCCCATGCCGTCGGACACCAGCAGCGCGATGGCCTCGAGCGCGTCGAGATCGCACAGCACCGTGGGCGCGATCTCCTGGTCGGCCAGCCACTGCGCCGCATGGCGCCCGCCCCAGGCGCTCGGGTCGTAGCGGATGTAGGCGAGCTTGCGCAGCAGCGCCTGCGGGCTGCCGCGCGTGCCCGGCGGCGCGAGCAGCACCAGCGCCTCAGAGCGCAATGCGACGGCGCGCAGTGTCTTGGGCAGCGCAAACGGCGGCGCGACGATCAGCGCCGCATCGATCTCGCCGGCCTGCAGCATGCGGTAGAGCGCGCGCGAAGTACCCGGCACGATGACCGCCTTGGCCTCGGGCGCGGCCTGCGTGAAGCGGCGCAGCGCGCGCGGCAGCAACCCCGTCAGCGCCGTCGACACCGCGCCGATGCGCAGGCTGCCGCCCAGCCCGTCGATGTCCGCGTCGCCCTGCAGCAGCGCCGCCTCGCGCACCAGCCGGCGCGCGCGCGGCAGCAGGCGCTCGCAGGCCGGGGTGGGCTGCGCGGTATGCCCGCTGCGCGAGAGCAGCGCCAGGCCCAGCTCGCGCTCGAGCACCTGCACGCGCTGGCCAATGGCCGCGGCCGTCAGGTGCTCGGTGCGCGCGGCCTCGGCAATCGAGCCGCTGTCGACCACGGCCAGCAGGCTCTGGAGGTAACGAATCTCCAAAAGAATTCCTTTGGGTTATGAAAGCAATATTGGCTATGTCTTTTGAAGTATGCGCGTTAATCTTGGCGGTTCCACGCCAAGGGCCCATTCAGGGCCGCAACCCAAGAGTATTTCCATGCGCACCTGCTTTCACCTCGCCTACCATGTCCGTGATCTCGACCAGTCCCGCGCCTTCTATGGCGGCGTGCTCGGCTGCGAGGAAGGCCGCAGCACCGACACCTGGGTCGACTTCGATTTCTTCGGCCACCAGATCTCGCTGCACCTGGGCGAGCCCTTCCCCGTCACCAACACCGGGCGCGTGGGCGAGCACATGGTGCCGATGCCGCATCTGGGCCTGGTGATGGGCATGGACGACTGGCAGGCGCTGGCCGCGCGCTTGACGGCGCAGCAGTTCGAGTTCGTGCTCAAGCCGCATATCCGCTTCGAGGGTGAGCCCGGCGAGCAGGCGACGATGTTCTTCCTGGACCCGAGCGGCAACCCGATAGAGGTGAAGGGCTTCAGGGACCTGGACAAGGTCTACGCGCAGTGAGCCGCGCGCTGCCGCTGGTCTGCGCGCCCGGCTACCCGTTTGCCCAGGCCTGGCTCAAGGCGCTGCAGGCGGCCATGCCCGGCGAACGCGTGGTGCTGCTGGAGTCGCTGAACGCTCAGGAGCGCGCGGAGTGCGAGATCGCGATCGTCGCCAACCCTGACCCCGCCGATCTGCGCACGCTGCCGAATCTGCAGTGGGTGCACAGTGTCTGGGCTGGCGTCGAGCGGCTGGTCGAGGACCTGCAAGGCAGCCCGGTGCAGATCGCGCGACTGGTCGACCCGCAGCTGGCCGACACCATGGCCGAAGCCGTGCTGGCCTGGACGCTCTACCTGCACCGCGACATGCCGCGCTACGCACGCCAGCAGGCCGCAGGGGAGTGGTTCGCGCACGACTACTTGCCGCCGCAGGGCAAGACCGTCGCGCTGCTGGGCCTGGGCGAGCTCGGCCTGGCCAGCGCCGCCAGGCTGCGCGCCGCGGGCTTCAATGTCTGCGGCTGGAGCCGCAGCCCCAAGGCCGTGCAAGGTGTGCAGTGCTTTGCGGGCGACGCCGAGCTGCCCGCGCTGCTGGCCGGCGCCGATATCCTGGTGTGCCTGCTGCCGCTGACGCCCGAGACCGAAGGCATGCTGGGTGCCCCGGCGCTAGGCCAGCTGCGCCCGGGCGCCTCGCTGATCAACTTCGCGCGCGGCGCAATCATCGATGACGAGGCCCTGCGCGCAGCGCTCGACGCGGGACATCTGAACCACGCGGTGCTCGATGTGTTCCGCCAGGAGCCGCTGCCCGCGGCGCAGTGGCAGTGGCGCCATCCGCAGGTGACGGTGCTGCCGCATATTTCTGCGCCGACAAACCGCGGCACGGCCTCGGCGATCGTGGCGGGCAATATCGAGCGTTTTCGGCAGTCGGGGGCGATGCCGGTGGTGGTCGACAAGAAGCGCCGCTACTGACGGCGGCAGGCGCGCCGCGCCACTGCTGCGCAGGCGCGCTGGATTGGCCCCGGCAAAGCGCAGGGCACTGCGGAGGGCAGCGCGGTGATGCACTCTGTGCCACCTAGAATCCCGCGCTATGCTGCGCTCGCCCTGGTTAAAAAACGCCCTTTTCAATCGCTTTTCCCGCCAGGAAGCGGCCCTGCTCGGGGTCACCGTGCTCTGGGGCTGCACCTTCCTCGTGATGCACGCCGCGATGGCCCACACCGGGCCGCTGTTCTTTGTCGGCCTGCGCTTCGTGGTGGCCGGCTTGGCGACGATGCTGGTGTTTCGCCGGCACATGGCGGGCATGACGTCGGCAGAGCTGCTCGCCGGCAGCGCGATCGGCGCGACGATCTGCGTTGCGTACGCGCTGCTCGGCCAGGGGCTGCAGAGCATCGAGGCCAGCAAGTCGGCCTTTCTCACGGCGCTTTACGTGCCCGCGGTGCCACTGCTGCAGTGGCTGCTCACGGGCCGCGCGCCGCACCCGATGGCCTGGGTCGGCATCGGCCTGGCGTTCATTGGCCTGGTGCTGGTCAGCAGCCCCGGCGCCGCGCAGCTGTTTGCGCTGGGCGTGGGCGAGGCGGCGACCATCGTCGGTGCGCTGGTCATCGCGCTGGAGATCCTGCTGATCGGCAAATACGCGGGCAAGGTCCATGTGCAGCGCGTCACGGCCATCCAGCTGCTGACCGCGGGGTTGTTCGCGTTTGCGGCCATGCCCCTGGTGGGCGAAGGCCTGCCCGCCTTTTCCTGGGTATGGGTCGCGAGCGGCGTGGGCCTGGGGCTGATCAGCGCGCTGATCCACTTGACGATGAACTGGGCGCAGCAGTCTGTGTCTCCGACCAAGGCCACGCTGATCTACGCCACCGACCCGGTCTGGGCGGGCATCATCGGGCGCATCGCGGGCGACCGCCTGCCGGCGACGGCGCTGCTGGGGGCGGTGTTCATCGTGGCAGGGATCGTGACCAGCGAGCTGCGGCCCAGGCGGTTGGGAGCTGCCCCAGTTGCCCCCTGACAGGCACGGTGTTGTTTGTGCAGTGAGGTAAGCATCGGACCCGCCAGCAAACTGGCATCAATTATTCATAGAGTTTGTTTTTCATGGCATGTCATTAACATGTATGAATGCCTCGCCAAAATACCTCTCCCGCTGAATACCCGCAGGCCGTGCTGCAGCAGATAGCGCAGCTCGGTCAGAACATCGCGATCGCACGCAAGCGCCGTGCCGAGTCGCAGGCGCAGTGGGCGAAGAAGCTGGGTGTCTCGCAGCCCACCATGGCGCGCATCGAGCGCGGGGATCCCGCAGTCTCGATGGCCTCGTATGCGATGTGCATGTGGTTGATCAACCAGGCGCAGGGCTTGGCGGAGTTGATTGCTCCGCTCAATGACCATGCGGCGCTGGAAAAGGAATTGGCCAAGCTGGGAGCCAAACGGCAGTCGAGACACAGGCTGCAACCGTCGACTTCCGATATCGTGCCCCTACCTGGCCGCCAACACGCGACTGCACAGACCCACAGATCCCTCGCTCACGATGCAATGGCTACGGCGAGAGGGCTCCAGTCCTTGCTGGCCGGCGCCAGTGGCGCGTCGGACGCCACCAAGAAAAATCGAGCCGTGGCGATTGAACCGCCGGGCAAAAAAAGGGACTGAGACTCGCGTCAGTCACCACAGCTCCAGCCTGCAACGCAGATTTGCTTTCAACCCCTCCGCATCTGGCTAGCCTCCCGCGCCAGCGCCGTGATCCGCCCCCAGTCCCCCAGCGCCAGCGCATCGCCCGGCACCAGCCACGAGCCGCCGACACAGGCCACATTGCCCAGCGCCAGAAACTCGCCGGCATTGCCTGCATGGATCCCGCCCGTCGGGCAGAACAGCACCTCGCCAAACGGCCCCTGCCAGGCCTTGAGCATGGCGCTGCCGCCGGCCTGCAGCGCGGGAAAGAACTTCAGCGCGTCGAAACCATCGGCCTGCGCCGCCATGATCTCGCTGGCCGTCGCCACACCGGGCAGCAGCGCCAGGCCCTGGGCACGGCAGGCGTCGCCCAGTGCCGTCGTGTAGCCCGGACTCACGGCAAAGCGCGCGCCCGCGCCTGCGGCCAGGGCCGCCTCGGCGGCGCTGCGCACCGTGCCCGCGCCGACCACGGCTTCGGGCACCTCGCGCGCGATGGCTTCGATGCAGGCCAGCGCCTGCGGCGTGCGCAGCGTGACTTCGAGCATGCGGATGCCGCCCGCGACCAGCGCGCGCGCCATCGGCACCGCGTGATCCACCGCATGCAGCACGATCACGGGGATGACCGGTGCGTCGCGCATGACCTCGCGCGCGCTTGGATTGCCCGTAACTAAAGCCATGAGCAGGCCCCCTCTTCCGCGCTGAGCGCATTGCGCCGGAAACCGGCAAACAGTTCGCGGCCAAAGCCAAAGCCGTTGTCTTCGGCCTGCGCCGCCGGCAGCTGCGCCGGCACGCGCGCCTGCCACTCGGCGGCATCGACCAGCACATCGAGCGTGCCGGCCACGGCGTCGAGCCGTACGATGTCGCCATCGCGCACCCGCGCCAGCGGCCCGCCGGCACTGGCTTCTGGCGAGACATGGATGGCGGCCGGCACCTTGCCCGAAGCGCCGCTCATGCGCCCGTCAGTGACCAGCGCCACCTTGAAACCCTTGCCCTGCAGCACGGCCAGCGGCGGCGTGAGCTTGTGCAGCTCGGGCATGCCATTGGCCCGGGGGCCCTGCCAGCGCACGACGCAGACCACATCGCGGTCCAGCGCGCCGGCCTGGAAGGCATCCTGCAGCGCGGCCTGCGAGTCGAATACGCGCGCCGGCGCCTCGACCACATGGCGGTCTTCGGGCACGGCCGAGACCTTGATCACGCTGCGCCCCAGATTGCCATGCAGCAGCTTGAGGCCTCCCGTGGCACTGAAAGGCGCGCTGGCGGGGCGCAGCACGCCGTCGTCCAGGCTCGCGCCGATCTCGGCCCATTGCAACTGATGATCGGCATCGCCCTGGGGCAGCCGCGTGAATTCGCGGATGCCGCCGGGCCGCACGGTGAGCACATCGCCGTGCATCAGGCCCGCGTCGAGCAGCTCGCGGATCACATAGCCCGGCCCGCCCGCGGCCTGGAACTGGTTCACATCGGCGCTGCCGTTGGGGTACACCCGAGCGAGCAGCGGCACCACGGCCGAGAGCTCGGAGAAATCGTTCCAGTCGATCTGGATGCCGGCGGCGCGCGCCACCGCCACCCAGTGGATCAGATGGTTGGTCGAGCCGCCCGTGGCCAGCAGCGCGGCCATCGCGTTGACGATCGCGCGTTCGTCAATGACCCGGCCGATCGGCGCGCAGCCGGGCAGCAGCACCGTGCGCGCGGCCTCGCGCGTGAGCTCCTGGCGCAGCGCCTGCCCCGGGTTTACGAAGGCCGTGCCCGGCACATGCAGTCCCATGGCCTCGAGCAGCATCTGGTTGCTGTTGGCCGTGCCGTAGAAGGTGCAGGTGCCTTCACCGTGGTAGGCCGCAGACTCCGCCGCCAGCAGCTCGTCGCGCCCGACCAACCCGAGCGCTGCCTGCTCGCGCACCTTGGCCTTGGCGTTGTTCGACAAGCCCGAAGTCATCGGCCCCGCGGGCACGAACACCGTGGGCAGATGGCCGAACTGCAGCGCGCCGATCAGCAGGCCCGGCACGATCTTGTCGCACACGCCCAGCAGCAGCGCCGAATCAAACACGTCGTGGCTCAGCGACACCGCGGTGGCCATGGCAATGACATCGCGGCTGAACAGACTGAGCTCCATGCCCGGCGTGCCCTGCGTCACGCCGTCGCACATGGCCGGCACCCCGCCCGCGACCTGGGCCGTGGCGCCGCGCCGGCGCGCCTCCTCCTTGATCAGATCGGGGTAGTGCTGCAGCGGCGCATGCGCCGACAGCACATCGTTGTAGGCCGTGACGATGCCGATATTGGGCGCGCGCTCGGCGACGATGCGCAGCTTGTCGTTGCCGGGCAGCCCGGCAAACGCATGCGCGACGTTGGCGCAGCCCAGGCGCTGCGCGCCCGGCGGGCGCTGCGCCAGATCCTGCAGGCGCTGCAGATAGGCGCCGCGTCCTTCGGCGCTGCGCCCGCGGATGCGGCGCGTGACGGCTTCGACGGTGGCGTTCAATGGCATGCGGGGCAACTTTCTCTCGGATGGACAGGGGTTCACGCACGCCCATGCGTGCGTGTGGCGCTCACTTGGCGGCGCGCAGTTTCGCCAGCTCGTCCTGGGTCTGCTTCCACAGGTCCTGGCCGACGCCGTTGGCCACCGACGCATGGACCTGCGTGAGCTTGCCGCGCATGCGCGCGACTTCGGCGGCCGGCAGCTCGTTGATCTGCATGCCCTTGGTCTTGAGATCGGCCAGGGCGCGCGTGGCTTCCTCGCGCGTGTCCTTGCGCTCGAAGTCACGCGATTTCTTCGCCGCGTCCATCAGCACCTTCTGCTCGTGCTGGCCCAGCCCGTCCCACCACTTCTTGCTCACGGTGATGATCCAGGGGCTGTAGACATGGTTGGTGACGGTGAGGTACTTCTGCACCTCGTAGAACTTGCTCGACACGACGGTGTTGAAGGGATTTTCCTGGCCGTCGACGGCCTTGGTCTCGAGCGCGGTGAACAGCTCGGAAAACGGCAGCGGCACGGCGTTGGCGCCCAAGGCCTTGAAGCTGTCGAGGAACACATTGTTCTGCATGACGCGCAGCTTGATGCCGTTCATGTCCTCGAGCCGGGTGATCGGGTTCTTGTTGTTGGTCAGATTGCGAAAGCCGTTTTCCCAGTAGACCAGGCCGACCAGGCCCTTGGGCTCGAGCGTGGCGCGCACCTTGTCGCCCACCGGGCCGTCGAGCAGCGCGTCGGCCTCGCGCGTGTCGTTGATCAGGAACGGCGTGTCCCACAGCGCCATCTGCGGCGCCACACCGACCAGCGTCGCGGTCGAGCCGACCATCATCTCCTGCGCGCCGCCGATCAGCGCCTGCTGCATCTGCGTGTCCGAGCCGAGCGCGGCGTTGCCGATGCCGCGCACCTTCATCTTGCCGCCGGTGGCCTTTTCGACCTCCTTGGCAAACAGGCGCACGGCGCGGCCCTGGTTGGAATCTTCGACCAGGCCGTAGCCGAAGCGCACGATGCGCGGCTTGAAGTCCTGGGCCTGAACGGCACCGGCGGCCAGCAGCGCGGCCAGGGTGCAAAGGACAAATGGGGTTCGCATGTCTCTCTCCTCTTGTTATGGGGGCACCATGCCCCCGGTTATGGTTTCAATGCATCCAGCGCAGCGGCGCCAGCACGATCTGCGGAAACACCACCAGCAGCGCCGCCAGCAGCAGATAGGCCAGCAGGAACGGGGTCGTGCCCTTGATCACGGTCTCCATGCGCAGCCGGCCCACGCCCGCGACCACGTTCTGCACCGTGCCCACGGGCGGGGTGATCAGCCCGATGCAGCCCACATAGATGAACATGAAGCCGAAGTACACGGGATCGATGCCCGCCTTCACGGCCAGCGGCGCGCACACCGGCCCGAAGATCAGGATCGTGGGCGTGAGATCCATCGCCGTGCCCACCACCAGCAGGAACAGCATCATCAGCGCCATGAACAGCATCGGGTTGCCCAGCAGGCCCGAGAAGCTCTCGGCCAGCAGGCTCGGCAGGTCGGCCAGGGTGATCATGTAGGCCGTCACCGTGGCCGCGCCGCACAGGAACATCACCACGGCCGTCGTCTTGGCCGCGGCCAGGAACACCTCGTACAGGCGGCTCCAGCGCATCTCGCGGTAGATCACCATCGACACGAACAGCGCATACACCGCGGCCACGACGGCCGCTTCGGTCGGCGTGAAGATGCCGCCCTTGAGGCCGCCCAGGATGATGACGGGCATCATCAGCGCCCAGAAGCTGTGCAGCAGCGTCTTGAAACGCACGCTCCAGGGGGTGCGCGCGCCGCTGGCCAGCTGGTACTTGCGCGCAATGGTCCACCAGGCCACCACCAGGAAGCAGCCCATGATCAGCCCGGGCACGATCCCCGAGAGAAACAGCTTGCTGATCGAGGTGTTGGTGGTCACGCCGTAGATCACGAAAGGCATCGACGGCGGGATGATCGGCGCGATGATGCCGCCCGAGGCCAGCAGCCCGGAGCTGTAGCTGTCGGGGTACTTCTGGTCGCGCATCATGGGCAGCAGAATGGTCGCCAGCGCCGCGGTGTCGGCAATGGCCGAACCGCTCATCGACGCCAGCAGCACCGCCGCGCCAATCGTCACGAAACCCAGCCCGCCGCGGATATGCCCGACAAAGGCGCTCGCCAGATCGATGATGCGCCGCGACAGCCCGCCCGCGTTCATCAGCTCGCCGGCGAGAATGAAAAACGGCACAGCCAGCAGCGGGAAGTTGTCGAAGCCCGCCTGCAGGTTCTGCGCCAGCAGCTGGGTGTCGAAGAAGTCGAGGTGCCACATCAGCGCCACCCCGGTGAGCACCAGCGAGTGCGCGATCGGCATGCCGATCACCATGCCGCCGATCAGCACGAACAGGAAAATGAAGGTCACGATCATGCGCGGCTCCTCATTCGATATCGAGCACGGGGCCGTCGGCCACGGGCGGCGTGCCGCGGCGCATGTCGCGCAGCGCCACCACCAGCATGCCCAGCGCCAGCACCAGCGTGGCCGAGGCACCGATCGCCAGCGGATAACCCATCACCGTGCTGTAGCTGTGCAGCCCCGCCTCGACCTGCGCCCACGACCCCCACAGCAGCATCAGCATGCAGGCCACGACCAGCAGCTGCGTGAGCCAGAACAGCGCGCGGCGCGTGGCGGGGCGCACGCGCGAGGTCACCATGTCGAATCCCAGGTGGCTGCACTCGTAGGCCGCGACGATCGCGCCGACGGCCACCAGCCAGACGAACAGCAGGCGCGAGATTTCCTCGTACGAGACCATGCTGGTGTTGAACACATAGCGCAGCACGACGTTGACGAACACCGCCACCACCATTCCCGCGAGCGCCACCACCATGAACAGCTCGGCCAGGCGCTGCGCCAGCGGCTTCGGGGCAGCGGGATTTGTTTGCAAATGCATGGATGTCTCCTTTCTTATCTTTGGTTCATTCGGGGCGCTGCGCACGCCAGGCCTGCACGCGGCGCACGATCTCGGGCAGCGGCAGCGTCGCATCGACGGCGACCACGCCCGGCTCGCCATCGGGGCGCTCGAGGGTGGCGAACTGGTTGGCCACGAGGTCGGGCGAGAAGAAGTGGCCGGGGCGCTGGCGCACGCGCTCGAGCGCGGTGTCGTAATCCAGGTCCAGGAACACGAAGCCCACGCCCGCGCCGGGCAGCGCCGCGCGCAGCCGGTCGCGGTACTTGCGCTTCAAGGCCGAGCAGGTCAGCACCACACCGGCTGCCGGCGTGGCCTCGCCCAGCAGGCCCGCGAGGTGCTGCAGCCAGTGGCTGCGGTCGTCATCGGTCAGCGCGATGCCGGCTTGCATCTTGCGCACGCTCTCTGGCGCGTGGTAGGTGTCGCCCTCGTGCAGGGCCCAGCCGAGCGCGGCGGCCAGCACCTGCGCCACGCTGGACTTGCCGCAGCCGGAAACGCCCATCACGACCAGCGCACGCAGCGCTGGCATCGCGAGGGTTTCGGCGGGATCGGGAGGTTGGATAGCGCTATCCATGGTGTCCATAAAAAAACGAGGCGCTGGTCCTCGCGGGGTGGGTGGGGTCAAGCGCATCACGGGTTAACAGCAATGAAGCCTGGCTTGGATAGCGCTATCATACGTCTGGCTTTTTTCAACAGTCATCAGAACAAACCCTTGACCCAAGCACCGCGCCGCCCCCGCCGCTCCAGCGGCCGCACCACCCTTGCCGATGTCGCCCGGCATGCCGGTGTCAGCCCAATCACCGTTTCGCGTGCGCTGCGCGGCGAGCGTGGGGTGGACCTGCAGCTCGTGCAACGCGTACAGGAGGCTGCCGACAGCCTGGGCTACGTGCCCGACCCGGCCGCGCGCGCGCTGGCTTCGCAGAAAAGCACCCAGGTGCTGGTGCTCGTGCCGCTGCTGTCCAACGCGCTGTTCGTGGACCTGCTCGAAGCCGTGCACCGCACGCTGTTTCCCGAAGGCTACCAGCCCCTGATCGGCGTGACGCACTACGACAGCGCGGAGGAGGAACTGCTGCTGCGCACCTACCTGCCGCACCGGCCCGCGGGCCTGCTGCTCACGGGTTTCGACCGCAGCGGCGCGGCGCTCGAGCTCATTGCCCGAAGCGGCGTGCCCTGCGTGCACCTGATGGAAACCAGCAGCGTGCCAGGCGTGGCCTGCGTCGGTTTCTCGCAGGCCGATGCCGGCGCGGCCATCACCCAGCACCTGCTGGACCGAGGCCGCCGGCGCATTGCTTTTTGCGCCGCCCAGCTCGACCCGCGCGTGCTGCAGCGCGCCGAAGGCTACCGCCGCTGCCTGCGCGCGGCGGGTCTCTACGACCCAAAGCTCGAGCTGCTGAGCCCCGAGCGCTCCTCGATCGCGCTGGGCGCGCGGCTGTTCGAGCAGATGCTCGAGCAGATGCCCGATATCGATGCGATCTTCTTTTGCAACGACGACATCGCCCAGGGCGGACTGCTGGCCGCGCACCGCCTGGGCGTTCACGTGCCGGCACGCATCGCGGTGGCCGGCTTCAATGATCTGGCCGGCAGCGACCAGATGGTGCCGCCCCTCACCACCGTGCGCACCCCGCGCAGCGAGGTCGGACGCGAAGGCGCCGGCATGCTGCTGGGGATGATGCGCGGGGGGACGGCGCCGGTGGGGTGCGTCGAGTTGGGGTATGAGTTGATCGTGCGCGGGAGCAGCTGACCCGTTTCGGGCCCACGGTTGCGGCACCTGGCACCCGCACGGTAGGCGCTGGAGCGTCCCAGCGGGCGCTGCACTGACACCCACCCGCGGGCTTGGCGCAGTTCAATGGAGTGGCCTACCCAGCACGTCATTCAAAGCAGTTGGCCGAATCCGTGCACCCGGCGCTTCAGGCGCGCCCTTCCAATGGAGATCCAGCATGAGGAACGAACAACGCTTGCATTGGGGCGCAATGCTCCTGGCGGCCAACCTGTTGGCGGCGTGCGGCGGCTCGGGCGATAGTGACGAGAGCGCCGAGACTGCTGCTGCGACCAGCATGCGGCCGTCCGTCATTTCCGGGCGCAGTGTCACCATCATCACGGGCGGCGGCGAGGCCACCAAAACGCCGCGGCCCGAGGAGTACGAGAGCCATGGCATGGCAGACTTCCAAGCACTCCGGAACCAGACCTACGCCATGGCCTCGATCAAGTTCCTGATGAGTGCGCTCGGCCCGAAGAAGCTGCTCGACCACCTGGAAGGCTTCAAGGCAAACGCCCAGGATCCCGAACTGCGCACAGCCGCCGAAAAATTCATCGCCCTCATCCACCAAACCTACACATCTACCAGCCCCGTGTGGATCACGGGGTTCCTCCAGGGATTGCAGAATCTGGCGCCGTTCAACCAACGCAATGCGGCTGGGGAATGGGAGTTCAAGATCGGCGGCAACGTGCTTTCGCAAGAGCAGGACCCTGAGCGGTTCCTGCTGCTGTTGTCGCAACTGTTCCGCCTCGACACCTTGCCCGGCGGGTCCTTCGGTATCAAGGAGACCCAGGTCCACCAAGGACAGGAGCGCGCGCAGCAGCGGGCGAACGACCGTTTCCAGATACTCCAGCCTGTCGATGTGGGACGCATTGACCCCGAGAAGCCGGGCGGCCTGAGCCTGCAGAAGATCGTCGACCTGCTGCATGCCGACGCGCAGGCGCAGGTCGTGTGGAACGCCGGCGATGCGGCGCCCACCGCAGTCAAGGTGCTCCGGCAGCTCAACATCACGGATGCGGAGCAATTCAAGCGACTGACTTTGAGCCTGCATGGTGCATTGCCCGAAAAATACCGTTTTGACGTCAGCGACACCGTCACATTGCCGGCCTTCGATCAGAAAACCGGCAGGAATATCGTGCTCACATTGACCAGCAAGGAAGTGATTTCCTGGAACGACCCGCTCTATGAGGTGCGCATCAAGAACCAAAAGGGGGAGTGGATCGAGCATGGATACCATGGGGCGCCGGGTCACGATGCGCGTGATGTCCCTGAGGTGGCCAAAGTGATCAATCTGGCGGTAACGAATATCGCTCTCGCTTCCTGACGCACATTGCTGCGCCGACGCCAGTGCAGTCCCATCGAGGCGTCCTCACTAACGCAGCGGCCGTGCCCGAGGCAGCAATGCGCCTGCATATCACCGGTGCCTCCGGTTCCGGCACCTCCACCCTGGGCCAGGCCCTGGCGGCGGAGCTGGGCGCGCCGTTCATCGACACCGATGGCATCTACTACGCGCCGTCCGAGCCGCCCTTCCAGCGCATCCGCCCGACCGAGCAGCGCCGTGCGCTGCTGCTGGCGACCTTCGCGCGCCATCCGCACTGCGTAGTGGCGGGCTCGGTCAATGCCTGGGGTCCCGAAGTCGAGGATGCGTTCGACGGCATCGTGTTTCTCTATGTCGACGCCGCGCTGCGCGTGGCCCGCCTGCGGGCGCGCGAGCAGGCGCTGTACGGCTACGTCATCCCGGAGTTCATCGAATGGGCCGCGCAGTACGACGTGGGCCCCCCGCGCGGGCGCAGCCTGGCGCGCCAGCGCGCGTGGCTGGCGGCCCGCCGCTGTCCGGTGCTGTGCCTCGAGGGTGATCTGTCCACCGCGCAGCGGCTTGCGCGTATCAGGCAATGGCTGCGGACCCTGGGGCCTGCGCATGCGGCTACACCATCATGAAGGGCGGACCCCGCGCGGTATCGCCTGAGGCGCCGGCCGCTGTGCCGGCATCGGCACGAGCCCGCGCCGGCGAGCGTTCGATGGCAATCAACCAGGACCACGCAGGCACTGCACTGGCATGCGCGCCATGGCCAAGGCAGTTCAATGAAGGTGAATGACCCGCTGCCGCAGCCAGTGCCTGCAAGGCATCTGGTACCCCACCGTTCTTGCCCTGGAGGTTGCACATGATGTCTCACCAACGCCTGCAATGGAGCGCCATGCTTGTGGCGGCTGGTATCGTGGCCGGATGCGGCGGAGGGTCTGGAGATGATGACACCGCGCCGTCGACCGTCGCGAATGCGGCAAGCACTTCCGCCCCGCCCACCGGCTTCATTTCCCCCCATATCAGCATTCAAGTGGGTGACGACGCGAAGCAGCCCGTTCCTGCGGAAGAATTCAACAACCGCGTCATGCGAAGCTTCATCGCCTTGGGCTATGAATACGCCAATGCCTCGCTCAAGCTGCTGATCAGCGCCATCGGCCCAAAGCCTTTGTTGGACCATCTCGAACAATTCAAGAAAATCGCTTCGAACCCCGGGGAAAGCGCTGCGGCCGGCAGGTTCATCGAGCTCATCCATGAGGCGTACGACGGCTCCTCGGTGATGTATACGGAGGCATTCTTCACGGGCCTGCAGGAGCTTGCGCCCTTCAACCAGCGCAATGCTGCGGGCGAGCTGGACTTCAAGCTGCGGCAGGATCCAACGGGTGAGTCACCGCAGCCGCAGAAATTCCTGCTGCTGGTCTCGCAGCTGTTTCGCCTCGACACGCTGCCGGGCTGGTCTTTCGATATCGATGAAACCCTTGCGCACCAAGGCGAGGAACGCGCGCACAAGAGCGCCAGGAACGCCTCGCCGATGTTCCAGCCGGTGGATCTGGACCGCGTGACGCCTGCTGAACAAGTGAACTTCAGCCTACAGAAAATCGTCGATCTGCTGCATGCGGATCAGGAGGCCCAGGTGCAGTGGAGGGAGACCGACCCGGGCCCCACTGTCGTGAAAGTGCGCCGGCAGGTCAGCATCGCCGATGTACCGAACTTCAAGCGCCTGACCATCAGCCTGGAGGGTGGAACTTCCCAAGATACCAAGTACTCATGGAGCGATTCGGTCACGCTCCCGGCCATCAACCGCCAGACCCAGCAGAAGATCGTGCTGACGCTGGCAGTCAGGCAAGCCATCCTTTGGGACGGCACCCACCATGCTTTCGGCATCAGGCAGAAAGATGGTCGCTTCGTGATACATCGCGACTACTCCGGGTTTTCGAGTGATAGGTTCAACGCCCATCTGATCAACTTCGAGGTGACCAGCATCGCGCCAGCGCCTTGAACGCCTGCCGCTGCCGGCACTTGCGCCGCTGCCAGCCAGGCAGATTCAGGACGGACTGGAGAGAGAGGGCCGGTGCTCAGTGCTGCGGTGCATGCCCTCCGGCCCCACTCCCACATACCGCCCCCGCGGTCGTATCACCTGCGCGACCTCGAGCTGCTCCAGGCTATGCGCCAGCAGCCCGATGCTGCGCGCCGTCGCAAACAGGGTGAAAGCCGCATCCACGGGCAGCCGATGGTGCGCCACCAGCGCCGCCAGCGCCACATCGATATTGGGCTGCAGCCCGGTCAGCTCCGTGACCTGGGCGATGAAGCGCGCGATCACCGGCGGGGGCTCGAACAGCGCCAGCAGGGCCGCGGCGCGCGGGTCGCCATCGGGATAGATCGGGTGACCAAAGCCGGCGAAGGGCAGCCCGGCGGACAAGTAATGTTCCAGCACCGGCTCGGTGCCCAGGCGCTCCACCTCACTGAACAGCGCCTGCACCCGGCCCGAGGCATCGCCATGCAGCGGCCCTGACAGCGTGGTCAATCCTGCCAGAAGGCAGGCCGGCAGCGAGGCGCCGGTCGAAGCGGTGATGCGCGCGACAAAGGCGGAGCTCGTGAGTTCGTGGTCGACCAGCAGCACCATCGCCATGCGCAGCAGTTCGGCCGCTTCGCCCGACTGCTTCCACGCCTTGGCAAAACGCAGATGCAGGGGCTGGGCTGCGCGATCGGCGCCAAACGCATCGGCCAACTGGCCCACCAGGGCCCGGGCCTCGGTGTGCAGCACGCGCGTGAGGCGCCCGCGTGTCGAGTGGCCCGTGGCCGCAAGACCTGCCAGCGCCGTGAAGGCCGCCACGCGCCCCGGCTTGGCCGGGCGCTTCAAAGCCGGCGCCGCGCCAAAGTCCACCGCCGGCTCGGCGCCCCACAGCAGCTGCGCCACCTCCTCGAGGCTGGCCGTGCGCGCGAGATCGACCACATCGCGGCCGCGGTAGTAGGGCCGCCCGCGGTGGAAGGTGCTCAGCGCCGTCGGAATGCTGGGCTCGGCGCCAAACAGCGTGTTGGTCGCCAGCGTCTCGTGCTTGCGGCCGGCCTCCTTGCGTTTGGCGAGGCCTGCAACGTCCTCGGCGCGGTACAGGCTGCGGCGCGGGTTTGCCGGATCGGGCATGACCTCGAGCTTGCCGCGGCTGACATAGGCATAAACCGTCTGCGGGCGCACGCCCAGCTGCGCGCATGCGTCGCTCATCGAGATCCAGGAGGCCATGGGAAAACACCTATGCTTTTATATATGTTGATTTTATACATCAATATTGACCCATTCATCAATGCAAAACTAGGATGCATTCATCGCTGAAACAACCTGGTCCGACCGATGAAGCCCCAAGTCCTGCAACTCAATCCGATCCTGATCCCGTCCATCAACGCGCAGCTCGCGGCGCTCTACACGGTGCACAAGTTCTATGAACTGTCCGATCCGCAGGCCTGGCTGGCCGCCCATGGCGCGGACATCTGCGCGGTGATCACCGGCGGCCACACCGGCATTTCGCAGGCGATGCTCGCGCAGCTGCCGGCGCTCAAGGTGGTCGCCGTAAACGGTGTCGGCACCGATGCGGTCGATCTCGCGTACTGCCGCAGCCGCGGCCTGCCCGTCACGGCCACGCTGGGCGCGCTGACCGAAGACGTGGCTGATCTGGCCATCGGCCTGCTGATTGCCGCCTGCCGCAATCTCTGCGCCGGCGACCGCTTCGTGCGGGACGGCCAGTGGGAGCTGTATCCGCAGCCGAGCGCGATTCCGCTCGCGCGGCGCTTCAGCGGCATGCGCGTGGGCATCGTCGGCATGGGGCGCGTGGGCCGCGCGGTTGCCGTACGCGCCGCGGCATTTGGCTGCGCGATCCGCTATACCGATCTGCGCCCGATGGACGACATCGCGCACCCCTTCGTGGCCGATCTGATCGATCTGGCGCGCGACTCGGACGCGCTGGTGCTGTGCGCGGCGGCCGACCAGGCCGAGGGCATCGTCGATGCGCAGGTACTGGACGCACTCGGGCCGCGCGGCTTCCTGGTCAATGTCGCGCGGGGCCGGCTGGTCAATGAAGCCGATCTGACCGAGGCGTTGACGGCTGGGCGCATCGCGGGCGCAGGCCTCGATGTGTTTGTCGACGAGCCGCGCGTGCCGCTGGCGCTGCGCCAGTCGGACGCCGTCACGCTGCAGGCGCACCGCGCGAGCGCCACCTGGGAGACGCGCACGGCGATGGGCGAGATGGTGCTGGCGGGCATTGCGCAGGCGCTGGCCGGCGAGCGCCCTTCGATGAGCCTGACGACCTGAGCCTGCGACAACACAACAAGGAGACAAAAACATGAACCCACGACGCTTTGCACTGACCCTCGCCATGGCCCTGGGCGCGACCGCGCTGTCTCCACTGGCCTTGGCCCAGTCCTACCCTTCCCGGCCCGTGACCCTGGTCGTGCCCTTCCCGCCCGGAGGCGGCACCGACACCGGCGGGCGGGTCATTGCCGAGCAGCTGGGCCGGCGCTGGAACCAGATCGTGATCGTCGAGAACAAGGGCGGCGCGGCCGGGCAGATCGGCGCCGACCAGGTGGCCAAGGCCAAGCCCGATGGCTACACGCTGCTGCTGGGCAATATCGGCACGCAGGCCATCAACCCCTCGCTTTACGCCAAGCTGCCCTACGACCCCGACAGGGCGTTTGCGCCGATCTCGCTGATTGCCGAGCTGCCGCTGGTGATGATGGTCAACCCGCAGGTGGCGGCAAAGACGCCTGCCGAGTTTGTCGCGCTGGCCAGGTCGCAGGCCGGCAAGCTGTCGTACAGCAGCTCGGGCGCGGGCGGCGCGCCGCACCTCGTGGCCGAGATGTTCAAGGACCAGACGCGCAGCTTCATCGTGCATGTGCCCTACCGCGGCGGCGGCCCGGCCATTGCCGATCTGCTGGCGGGCCATGTGGATCTGTCGTTCATGACGGCGCTCGAGGTCTCGGGCCATATCAAGGCCGGCAAGCTGCGCGCGCTGGCCGTGACGAGCGACAAGCGGCTGCCAGCGCTGCCCGATGTGCCGACGCTGGCCGAAGGCGCGCTGCCGGGTTTCAACGCGATCTCGTGGATCGGGCTGCTGGCCCCCGCGGGCACGCCGCAGGACATCCAGGAAAAGATTGCCGCCGATGTGCGCGCCGTGCTGGCCGATGAAGCCGTCAAGGCACGCTTCGCGGCGCTGGGCGGCGTGCCGCGCGCGACGTCGCCCCAGGACTTCGGCAAGCTGATCGCCGCCGACAAGGCGCGCTACGCCGAGATCATCCGCAGCCGCAGTATCACCACGCAATGAACGACGCGATCGACTGGGTGCTTCCCGCGCCGGCGCCAGCCGCGCTGGCCGTGGCGGGCAGCGCGGCCATGTTCCCTCTCGGGCGCGTGTTCTGCATCGGCCGCAACTACCGCTGGGCGGCGCACGAAACCCGCCCCGCGCAAATGCCGGCCTGGTTCATGAAACCGGCCAGCGCGGTCTGCGCGGCGCACGGCGATCTGCCCTACCCGCCTGAAACCCGCGATTTCTGCCATGAGATCGAGCTGGTCGTGGCGATTGGCCGGGGCGGGCGCGATATCGATCCCTCCCGGGTGGAGTCGCAACATATCTGGGGCTACGCCGCGGGGCTGGACCTCACGCGGCGCGATCTGCAGCAGCAGGCCAAGCAGGCGGGTGGTCCCTGGGAGCCGGCCAAAGCCTTCGATCACTCGGCGCCCTGCACGCCGCTGGTGCCGGCAGCCGTGTGCGGCCATCCTGCACAAGGGGCGATATGGCTCACGGTCAACGGCATCGAGCGCCAGCGCGCCGATCTGGGCGAACTGCTGTGGCCGGTGCCCGAACTGGTGGCGATGCTGTCGCGCTCGGTGGCGCTCATGCCCGGCGATCTGATCTTCACCGGCACGCCGGTGGGCGTCGGGGCCTTGCTGCCCGGCGATGTCGTTGCAGGCGGCGTCTGCGGCATCGGCGAATTTTCCATGACGGTGTCGGCCAGGCCGACCCACGAACCCTCCAAGGAGAGCCCGCTTTGAACACCTCCGCAAAGATTGCCCTGGTCACCGGCGCCGGCAGCGGCATAGGCCGGCTCACCGCCCTCGGCCTGCTGGACGACGGCTTCAGCGTCGTGCTCGCGGGCCGGCGCGCCGCGCCGCTGCAGGCGCTGGCCGATGAGGCCGCGGCGCGCGGCCGGACCGCGCTGGCCGTGCCCACCGATGTCAGCGACCCGGACAGCGTGCAGGCATTGTTCGACACCATCGAAGCGCGCTTCGGCCGGCTCGATGTGCTGTTCAACAACGCCGGCGTCAACGCCCCGGCGGTGCCGATCGACGAGCTGCCGCTGGACAAGTGGTTTGGCCTGCTGGGCGCGAATGTCACCGGCATGTTCCTGTGCGCGCGCGCCGCCTTCGGGCTGATGCGCCGCCAGGCGCCGCAGGGCGGGCGCATCATCAACAACGGCTCGGTCTCGGCGCATACGCCGCGGCCCTTCACCGCGCCCTACACCATGAGCAAGCACGCCGTGGCGGGGTTGACGAAGGCGCTGGCGCTCGACGGCCGGCCCTGGGACATCGTCGCCAGCCAGATCGATATCGGCAACGCGCTGACCGAGCTGTCCGAGCGCATGACGCGCGGCGTGCTGCAGGCCAATGGCACCACGGCGCCCGAGCCGATGATGGACGCCCGGCATGTCGCCGACGCGGTGCGCCATGTGGCCGCGCTGCCGCTGTCGGCCAACATCCTGAACATGACCGTCATGGCCAGCGCCATGCCCTATGTGGGGCGTGGCTGAGGGCGGGCGCAAAAAGCATGTGGCGCCGCGAGGTCACCCTGCCTGCGCCGCGCGAAGAAGATTGACAAGACCATCAAAGGAGACATCCATGCAACGCAAGACCCTGTTCAAGATCCTGACCCTGTCGGCCGCGATGGCGCTCGCGCCGACGCTGGCCTCGGCCCAGGGCGGCTACCCGAGCCGCCCGATCAAGATCATCGTGCCCGCGCCCCCCGGCGGCGCGATCGATACCATCGCGCGCGTCGTCGGCGACAAACTTGGCGCCGCGCTGGGCCAGGCCGTCATCGTCGACAACCGCCCCGGCGCCTCCAACAACCTCGGCACCGACGCGCTGGCCAAGTCGGCGCCCGATGGCTACACCATCGGGATCGTGGGCGGCAGCCACAACATCAACAAATTTCTATTCAAGAACCTCGGCTGGGATCCGGAAAAAAGCTTCGAGCCGATCGTCTACACGCACGAGGTGCCGCTGGTGTTCGCGATCTACCCGCAGATTCCCGCCAAGACGCTGCCCGAATTCGTCACCTGGATGAAGGCCCATCCGGGCGACTCCAAGGTCGCGACCTCGGGGCGCGGCAGCGCGCAGGAGATGGCCGCGGAAATGTTCCGCATGGCCAGCGGCGCGCCGATGCTGCTGGTGCCCTACAAGGGCTCGTCGGCCGCGCACCCGGATCTGCTGGCCGGGCGCACCGCGCTCTATATCGACACCATCAGCGCGATCCAGGCCCAGGTCAAGGCCGGCAATGTGCGCGCGGTGGCGGTGTCGACACGCAAGCGCAGCCAGTCGCTGCCCGATGTGCCCACGGCCAGCGAGCAGGGTTTCAAGGACTATGACGCCAATACCAACGGCGGGTTCCTCGCGCCCGCCGGCACGCCCAAGGCGATCATCGCCAGGCTCAATGCCGAGATCAACGCCGCGCTCAAGCTTCCCGATGTGCGCGCCAAGCTCGAGGCCGCGGGCATCGAGGTGCAGGGCGGCACGCCCCAGGAATACGCGGCGCTGATCAAGTCCGATCTGGCCAAGTGGGGCAAGGTCGTCAAGGAGGCGGGGATCCAGCCCGATTGAGGCCACGCCGCGCTGCCTGGGCGGCATTACAGCAGCATGCCGCCCGACACTTCGATGCGCTGGCCCGTGACCCAGCCATTGCCTTCGGAGAGCAGCGCCGCGACCGCGCCGCCGATGTCGTCGGGCAGGCCCACGCGCCCCAGCGCCGTGAGGCCGCTCAGATGGGCGTTGACCTGGGCGTTGTCGCGCACCGCGCCGCCGCCGAAATCGGTCTCGATCGCACCGGGCGCGAGCGTATTGACGCGGATGCCGCATGCGCCGAGCTCCTTGGCGAGATAGCGGGTCAGCACCTCGATGCCGCCCTTCATGGTGGCGTAGGCGGCGTAGCCCGGCATGCTGAAGCGCGCCAGCCCCGACGAGACATTGACGATGCGCCCGCCGTCGCGCAGCAGCGGCAGGAGTTTTTGCGTCAGGAAGAACGGGCCTTTGAGATGCACAGCGGCGAGCTGATCGAACTGCTCCTCGGTCGTCTCGGCAAAGCTGGCCGTGAAGCCCATGCCGGCGTTGTTGACCAGATAGTCGAACTGCTCGCACTGCCAGGTTTCGGCCAGTGCCTGCTTCACCTGCGCGGCAAATGCCGCAAAGCTGCGGCTGTCGCCCGCGTCGAGCTGCAGCGCCACGGCGCGCAGGCCCTGCGCCTCGATCTGCGCCGCCACCTCCTGCGCGGCGTCCGCGTTGTCCTTGTACGTGATGATCGAATGCACGCCTTGCGCCGCCAGGTGCAGCGCGGCGCTGCGGCCCAGGCCGCGGCTTGCGCCGGTGATCAATGCGATGCGGGGAGTCGATGAAGTCATGGGAGTCTTGCCAGAAAGTGAATATGGGCCGACTTTAAGTGTTCGCTGCAACCGGATAAAGCCGGCCAAGTCGATCGCACTGTTCACCCCAGCAATACAATCGTGCGATGGATCTCAACGAATTGCGCATCTTCGCGCGCGTGGCCGCGCTTTCGAGCTTCACCCAGGCCGCCGAGCAGCTGGGCCTGACCAAGAGCCGGGTGTCGGCGGCCGTGCAACGGCTCGAGGCGCAGCTGGGCACGCGGCTGCTGCAGCGCAGCACGCGCCAGGTGCGCCTGACCAGCGACGGCGCGCAGTTTCTCGCGCGCTGCGAGGAGCTGCTGCACGACGCCGAGCAGCTCCAGGGCATGTTCCAGCCCGCGGCCAGCGGCTTGCGCGGGCGGGTGCGCATCGACCTGCCGAATGCAATCGCGCGCGACCTGATCATTCCCCGGCTGCCCGAGTTTCTCGCCGCCCACCCGCTGCTCGAAGTCGGCATCAGCACCAGCGACCACCGTGTGGACCTGCTGCACGAAGGCTTCGACTGCGTGCTGCGCATCGGGTCGCTGGCGCCTACCGAGCTGGTCGCGCGGCCGCTGGGCGCGATGGCGATGTGCAATCTCGCCAGTCCCGCGTATCTCGCGGCGCACGGCACGCCGCGCAGTCTGGACGATTTAGCGCACCACCGCCTGGTGCACTACGCGGGCAAGCTGAACCTGCAGGGTGTCGGCTGGGAGTACCAGGAGGGCGCGCAGACCCGCGTGCACCCGATGCGCGCCAGCGTCGTCGTCAATGGCACGGATGCCTACCAGGCCGCGTGCCTTGCCGGCCTGGGCCTGATCCAGGCGCCGCAGCGCGGCGCGCAGCATCTGCTCGACCAGGGCCGGCTGGTGGCGGTCATGCCCGACTTCGCGCCCGCGCCCATGCCGGTGTCGCTGCTCTACCCGCACCGGCGGCAGCTGCCCGCGCGCGTCGCGGCTTGCCTGAACTGGATCACGCAGATCGTGACGCCGCATCTGGCGCCCGCGCCCATCGCGGTGCGGTGACCGCGTCCGGATGCAGGCGTTCAACGGCCCGGCCCCAGCGTGCGGGCCAGCAGCGCCCGCAGCGCCTCCCAGCCGCGCCGCGCGCAGACCGCGTCATACACCGGAAAGTCGGGCACCATCCATCCATGCGGCGCGGGATATTCCTCGCTGCGAAACGCCACGCCCGCCGCGGCCAGCGCCGCCTCGAAGCGCGCGGCCATTGCGGGCGGATAGCTGTCGTCGCTCTGCGCGCTGGCGATGTAGACCTCGGCGCCAAGCGTAGGCAGCTGCAGATGCGGGCTGTCGGGCGCATCGGTCGCCAGGCGCCCGCCATGGAAGCTCGCGACGGCGGCAAAGCGGTCGGGATACTTCGCCGCGGCCGCCAGCGCCAGGCCGCCCCCCATGCAAAAGCCCACGGCGCCGATCCGGCGTCCGGCCACATCGCGGCGCGTGTCAAGATACGCAAGCAGCGCTTCGGTGTCGCGCGCGGCCCTGTCGGTGCCCGTGGTGGCCATCAGCGGCCCGAGAATGGCGCCCACATCGCCGCGGAAAACCTCCGCCGGCACCAGCGGCCCATAGGGGCCGAAGCGGTAGTAGAGATCAGGCAGCAAGACCAGATAGCCCGCGTCTGCCAGCTGCTGCGCCATCTCGCGCATCGCAGGGCGCATGCCGCCGGCGTCGCCGTAGAAAATGACGGCGGGCCACGGGCCTGCGCCCTCGGGCGTCAGCACGTCGGTCGGGCATTGGCCGTCCTGGGTCGCAAGCACTGTGTGTTCCATGGGCATCGGGTTCCTTGGGTTGCAGGCCACTGCGCGCGAAAGCGCGCCGGCGCGCCAGCCATCCTAATACCGCTGCGGGCCAGTCGTCTCAGCGCTGGAAGTGCGCGCGCATGAAGTCGCTGAGCTGCTGCGCCGCGGGCGTGGGCCGGTCGGCCGGCTGCAGCAGCCCGAGTGGCTCCATGGGCGCGGTGCCGGCCACCTGCAGCTCGACGATTTGGCCGCTGCGGATCAAAGGCATCAGCATGGTCAGCGGCAGCACGGTGAGCAGGTCGTGGTTGAGCAGCAGCCACCAGAGCATGGTCGAGGTGCGCGTGACCAGCGGGTGCATCTTCAACGGCTGGCGGCAGCGCGCCGAGATGCCGTCCAGCCGCTCGCGCGCGGCCGAGCCCGAGGGCAGCGCCATCCACACTGCGCTCTCCAGATCGTCGCGATCGGCCGTGCCACGCGCCGCCAGCGGGTGCTGCGCGCGGCAGACGATCGCAAAGCGGTCTTCGAGCAGTGCGTGGAAAGCCCAGCCTTCGGGGTACACGGGCGGACGCCGGCAGGCGACCAGATCGACCTCGCCGCGCGCAATGGCCTGCAGCTGCTCGTCGTTCTCGGCTTCGCGCAGCTGGATCTGGATGCCGGGCCACTGCGCGTGAAACGCCGACAGCGTCTCGATCAGCAGCCCGTTGGTGGCCGAGATCGACGCCGCCAGCCGCACCTGCCCTTCGCCCTGGCGCTGGCGCGCCTCGACGGCCTGGGCGGTGTCGCGGATGCCCATGAGCATCTGGCGCGCCAGCGGCAGCAGGTCCAGGCAGGCCGGCGTGGGATGCACGCCGCGCGCGTGGCGATGGAACAGCGCCGTCTCGAGCAGCGCCTCGAGATAGGCCAGCGTCTGCGTCACCGAGGACTGCGTCACGCCAATGGCATCGGCCGTGCGCTGGAGGCTGCCCAGCTCGGCGAGTTTGAGCAGGATCTGGATATGGCGGAACTTGCCGCGCGCTAGCAGCCGGTTGAGCAGCGTGGTGACCGTGAGAGGCATGGCATTAGTGATTCTAATAATTCGGGTGCAAAAGTAATTGGGCGCCGCCGCGCGCCGCGCCGATGATGCAGCCATAGCAATGTACGCCCACGTACAGCCCACAGGAGACAAGACATGAACCGTTTGAGCCGCCGCACGGCGTGCCTGGCACTGGCCAGCCTGGCCTTTGCCGCACCCGCTCTGGCCCAGCCCGACACTTGGCCCAGCCGCCCGATCCGCGTGATCGTGCCGACGCCCCCCGGAGGCGCCTATGACGCGACGATGCGCCCGCTGGCGCAGGAGCTGTCGCAGTTGCTCAAGCAGCCCGTGGTCGTCGAGAACCGGCCCGGCGCGGGCAATATCGTCGGCACGCAGGTCGGAGCAGCAGCTGCGCCCGATGGCTATACGCTCACCATGACCGGCATGGTCAACACCATCGCGGCGGGGGTCTATGACAACCTGCCCTTCGATATCGTCAAGGACTTCCACCATATCGGCGCGATCGGCGCGGCCGCGCAGTGGCTGGTCGTACGCAGCGACGCGGGCTATGGCTCGATGCGCGAGCTGCTCGCCAAGGCCAAGGCCGAGCCCGGCAGGATCAACTATGCGAGCTCCGGCGCAGGCAGCACCGGCCATCTGCTGGTCGAGCTGCTGCAGCGCAGCGCGGGCATCGAGCTGATGCATGTGCCCTACAAGGGCGGCGCGCCGGCGCTGCAGGATGTGCTGGGCGGCGTGGTGTCGGTGATCGTGGTGCCGCCCAACACCGCGATTCCGCACATCAAGGCCGGCAAGCTCCGGCTGCTCGCCGTCTCCACTGCCCAGCGCAATCCCGCCTACCCGGAGGTGCCGACTTTCGAGGAGCTGGGGTTCCCGCAGATGACGGTGAGCTCCTGGGTCGGACTGTCGGCGCCCAAGGGCACGCCGCCGGCCATCGTGCAAAAGCTCCATGCGGCGCTCGAGACCAGCCTGGCCAAGCCCGCGCTGCGCGCACGGCTCGAAGGCGATGGCATGACGCCGCTGGCGATGACCTCCGCGCAGTTCGGCGAGCTGGTGCGCACCGATGCGCAGCGCTGGATTCAGCTCACCAAGAGCTTGAATATCAAAGCCAACTGACCTTCAACCCGCTACCACTGTCTGCCATGCCATTTGTCGTTTCCCACGGCCGCAAGATCTATTACGAACGCCACGGACAGGGCCCGGCGCTGTTGTTCTGCCATGGCGCGGGCTCCAACGCCGCGACCTGGTGGCAGCAGCTGCCCGCGTTCACGCGCGACTTCAGCTGCATCACGATGGACATCCGCTGCTTTGGCCGCTCGGTCGCGCCGCTCGAGGAGTTCGAGTTTTCGCTGTTTGTCGATGACGCCATTGCGGTGCTCGATGCCCAGCAGGTCGAGCGCGTGGCCGTCATCGGCCAGTCGCTGGGCGGCATGATCGGCGTGCGCCTGGCGCTGCAGCACGCCGAGCGGCTGTCGGCCTTCGTGGCCTGCGACACCTCGCTGACGATCGACCACCCCGCCCTGCTCGAAGCGATGGAGCGGCGCGTGACGCGCGTGCAGGCGCTCACCGTGGAGCAGCGCTCGCTGGGCGCCTGGTTCATCGCGCAGCACCCGGAGCGCGCGGCGCTCTACGCGCAGATCAACCATTTCAACCCCAGCGCGCATGCGTATGACGCCGCTGCCTGGGGTGCGGCGGTGACCGGGCTGATGGCGCCGCGCAATCTGCTGCCCCTCGAGGCGCTGGCCGCCATTCGATGCCCGACGCTGTTTGTCGTCGGCAGCGAGGACCCGCTGGTGCCGGTGGAAGCCATGCAGGCCTTTGCGCAGCAGGTGCCGGGCAGCGAGCTGCAGGTGGTCGATCGCGCCGGGCACTCGGCGTATTTCGAGAAGCCAGAAGAATTCAACGAGAATGTGCTGACATTTCTGCGCCGCCATCTCGCGCCCTGACTGCTGCGGGGCGGCGCCCCGACCCATGGACACAGATTCTTCGACCGCCACCACCTTGCCCTTGCACAGCCCGCTGCCCCACCAGGGCGCGGCCAGCGTGCAGCATTCAGAGCAGCGCGGCTTCAACGCCTGGCCCGCGCCGCGCAGCGCGGTGGTCGGCGACTGGCTGCTGCGCAGCGCCGGGGGTTATACCAAGCGGGCCAACTCGGCGAATGCGCTGCAGCCGGGCGCGACGCTCACGCCGCAGCTGCTGCAGGAGATCGAGGCCCACTACGCGCGCCAGCAGCTGCCTTGCATCTTCCGGCTCTGCCCGCTGGCCGACGCGGGCGTGGATGCGTTGCTGCAGGCGCGGGGCTATGGGCTGGTCGATCCTTCGGTGGTGATGCAGCTTTCACTGCCTGCCAACGGCGGCGATGGGCTGCCCGCTGCGGGTGTTCGCTTGCAGTTTGCCTCGTCGCTCACGGACTCCTGGCTTGACGGCTACTGCACCGCCAGCGCGCGCCCGCCCGAACAAAAGCCCGCCCACCGGACGATCCTGCAGTCCATCGGCATGCGCTGCGCCTATGCATCGCTGGTCCAGGACGGCGAAGTCCGCGCCTGGGGCCTGGCGGTGCTCGAGCGTGATGCGGTGGGCCTGTACGAAGTGCTGGTGCACCCCGCGCACCGGGGCCAGGGGCTGGGGCGGCAGTTGGTGCAGGGCCTGCTGCACTGGGCAGGACAGCAGGGCGCAACGCATGCCGATCTGCAGGTGCAGGGCGACAATCTGCGCGCGCGCCAGCTCTATGCCGGCCTGGGCTTTGCGCCGGTCTATGGCTACCACTACCGGCTGAAGCCCTGAGTCACCCGCGGCGCGCGGCCTCGATGGCTGCGATGTCGATCTTGCGCATGCCCATCATCGCGACAAATGCCCGCTGCGCCGCCGCGGGATCGGGATCGGCAATGGCCTCGGTCAACGCGCGCGGCGTGATCTGCCACGACAGGCCCCAGCGGTCCTTGCACCAGCCGCATGCGCTTTCCTGGCCGCCATTGTCGACAATCGCATTCCAGAGCCGGTCGGTTTCCTCCTGATCCTCGGTGGCGATCTGGAAGGAAAACGCCTCGCTGTGTTGGAACATCGCCCCGCCGTTGAGGCCGATGCAGGGAATGCCGGCAACGGTGAAGTCCACCGTGAGCACATCGCCTTTCTTGCCGGCGGGGAAGTCGGTGGGGGCGCGGTGCACTTTATGGACGGCACTGTCGGGAAAGGTCTGGGCGTAGAAGGTTGCGGCTTGTTCGGCGGTGCCGTTGAACCAGAGGCAGATGGTGTTTTTGGGGATCATGATCCGACTCCTGAACGATGGCATGAGGGCAGGCCCTTCACCCTTCGACGCGGCCGGCTAGGCAGGCTCAGGGCGAACGGTCGTATCGGTCGCCCCGAGTCTCTCAAGGGCGAATGGTGTTTCCGTTCGTCCTGAGCCTGTCGAAGGATGAGCGGCCTGCCCTATCAATCAGGGCATCCAAAAACATCCCTGCAACCTTCGCCCTGAACGCACGAATCTTCTGCAAGCCCCATTGTCCAGCTCCTGAGGCTTCCGTCTACCCCCGCCCCGGCATCATGGAGATTCCCGCACCCGACACAATCCCCGCGCAAGATTCAGAGTGCCGCCCCCCGCATTCGGCGCTATCGTTCAGCCAGTCCCCGCCCCCAAGGAATCGCCATGCCCGCCCCCCTTCCCCAAACTCCCCCCTACGCCACCGACGCCCAGCGCTGGCAGGCGGTGCTGGAGCGCGACACCAGGGCCGATGCGCATTTTGTGTATGCGGTGTGCACCACCGGCATCTACTGCCAGCCCGGGACGCCCAAGCGCCTGCCGCGGCGCGAGAACGTGCGCTTCTTCGAGACGGCGCAGGCCGCCGAGGCCGCGGGCTTCCGTGCAAGCCGCACCCCAAGCGTGGATGGCGCAGCGCGCACCGAGATCATTGCCGCCGCGTGCCGCACGCTCGATGCCAGCGACAACGCGCCAGCGCTGGAGGAACTGGCCACCCAGGCGGGCCTGAGCCCCTTTCACTTCCACCGCCTGTTCAAGGCAGAGACAGGCGTGACACCCAAGGCCTATGCGACGGCCGCGCGTGCGCGCCGGCTGCGCACCGAACTGGCGGCGCCCGAGGCATCGGTCACCGAAGCGATCTATGGCGCGGGCTTCCAATCGAGCAGCAGCTTCTACGAAAGCGCGGACCAGCGCCTGGGCATGCCGGCGCGCGATTGGCGCAACGGGGGCGCCAATGCCGAGATCCGCTTTGCCGTGGGCCAGTGTTCGCTGGGCGCGATTCTCGTGGCGCAAAGCCAGCGCGGCATCTGCGCCATCTTGCTGGGCGACGACCCCGCGCTGCTGCTGCGCGATCTGCAAGACCGCTTTCCCAAGGCTGCGCTCATTGGCGCCGACAGCGGCTTCGAGCAGTTGGTGGCGCAGGTCGTGGGCCTGATCGAGGCGCCGCGGCTCGGCCTGCAGCTGCCGCTCGATGTGCGCGGTACGGCCTTCCAGGAGCGCGTATGGCAGGCGCTGCGCGAGGTGCCGCCGGGCAGCACCGTGAACTATGCAGAACTTGCAGCGCGCATCGGCTCGCCCAAGGCCGTGCGCGCCGTGGGCAGCGCCTGCGGGGCCAATGCGCTGGCCGTCGCCATTCCCTGCCACCGCGTGCTGCGCAGCGATGGCGATCTCTCGGGCTATCGCTGGGGCGTGGAGCGCAAGCGCGCGCTGCTGCTGCGCGAGGCGCAGGGCCACGACCATGTCCTGCGCGAGACACCAGACTGACCGACCTACGAAAACAACTCGGAATGGGTTCCTGCGCGCACAAAAACCACCAAGCCATGCTTGCCCGCATCGTCCAAACTATAGACAAGCAAGAAGTCCCCTCCGATATGGCATTCGCGGTGACCGCTCCAGTTTCCTGACAGCGCGTGGTCTTTCCACTCTGCAGTGAAGGACCCTTCATTGGCGACGAGCACCAGCATGGCCTCCTTGAGCCGATGCATGTCGTAGCGCCCGGAATGTGAAAGACGCTGCCAGTCCTTCAGGAATTCCTTGGTGTAGTCGGACGCGCGAGGTGGGTTGGCCCGTTTACTGGCGGCCGTCTTTTTCGAGGGCATCGATCAATGCATCAGCGTTGGCGAAACGGGCGCGGCGGCTTTTGATGATGTCGCTGGCCTCGTGCATCGCCGCCTGGGTGGCGGCATTAGGCGCCTTGAGTGCAAAAGGCAGTTCCTGGTCAATGACCACGCGCGTCAGGAACACGCGCACCGCATCGGAAACGGTCAGGCCCATTGCGGCCAGCGTTTGCGTCGCCTGGGCTTTGAGTTCCTCGTCCACGCGAACATGAACCATGGTAGTAGCGGTCATGGAAACTCCTTGAGATCGATTGAGATACATTGTATCTCAGCTACATTCCGCTATGCGAATTCAAGCCCACCACGTGTTTCCGTCGGCTTCAAGACCCGCAGCGCGTTCAGAACAGCTGAACCGGCATCTCCGCGAGCACGCGGATCTGGTCGATATTCGACTCCCCCTGCGCCCGGTTGACGCGGTGCACGCCATAGCGCAGCTGCAGCGCCAGCCCCTTGGCCGCGCCCTGCGCCACCACATAGCGCAGCAGCAGATCGCGCTCCCAATGCCGCCCGCCGGTGCCGGTATAGCCCAGGTAATTGGCGTAGACGCGGTTCATGCGGCTGTGGTCGATGCCCGAGCCGCGCGTATAGGCCAGGCCCGCGGTCAGACCCTTGGCCACCAGTGTCGACAAATCGATGTCGTACTTGAGTTGCCAGGACGCCTCGCCCGGGCCATTGAAGTCCGACAGCTGCATCGCGTTGTCCAGCCAGATCGAGCCGCGGTTGACATAGTCGAAGGGCGTGTCGCCGTCGACCTTCTGGTAGCCCAGGCCGATGCGGTGGATGCCCGTGCCATAGGTCGTCATCAGGCTGAAGGTCGTGTTGTCGACTTCGCCTGCGCGCGCCTGCCCCGTGTCACGGTTGCGGTAGAGATTGAAGTTAAAGGACAGCGAGCGCTGCGGTGCCAGGTCCAGCTTGTGCAGGCTGCCCAGATACCAGGTGTTCCAGTGGTCTTGGTACTGGCCCACATAGCTGCTGATGCTCCAGTTCTTGACCGGCGTGGTCCAGGTGCCGCCCGCAAAGCCGAACGCATTGCCATTCGCGCCCGCATAGTTGGCCAGCAGCTCGCCGCCATTCTTGCGGCTGTTGCGGTCGGCCCAGGCGGTGAAACGACCGGCCTGCAGCGCCAGCGTCGGAATATCGGCGCTGCTGAGCAGCCAGCCGCGGTTGGTTTCGGGCAGCAGCCGGGTGTCGGAGGAGTTGAAGATCGGGTTGCGCGTGCGCATCTCGCCGATCTTCAGCTCGGTCGAAGACACACGCAGCTTGAGCGCGGCGCCCGCGCGGCCGAAGCGGCTGGCAATGTCCTGCCCGTCCCGGGCCACATAGCGCGGCGTGGCGCGCGCGCTGTCGGCATCGGTGCCCAGGTTGAACCCGGCATAGGCATGGGCGTCGAGCCCCACGCCGACCAGACCCTGCGTATAGCCCGACTGGAAATCGAACATCAGGCCATAGCCCGATTCCTGCGCCTGCTTCCTGCCGCGCTGGCCGTCGGTCGCGCGAAAGCTGCTGCCATGGCGGTAGTCGAGCTGCTCGAAGACCAGGCGGTTATGCATCCGCAGGGAGGAGCCGGCCGCCAGGCCATTGGCGGAGTCCTGCGCGCCGGCCAGCGCCGGGGCGCACAGGCCGAGCAGCGCAGCGCCGGCAATAAGGGAGAGTGGGTGCATGGGGATCAACGCGTCGCGCGTGCAGCAATTTCGTGAAAGCGCTTTTGCGCGCGTTCGGGCGCGGCGGCGGGAATAGTCAATGTGGACAGCGGCGCGTCGCCCACCTGCACCAGCATCACCATGCCCATGGCGTAGTGCGGCAGGCATTGGATGCCGTAGAGGCCGGGCTCGGTGAACGTCACCTCGATCTCCTCGTTGATCCGGCCCTTGAAGGGCTTGGCGCCCGCGGGCAGCATGCCGTCGATAGAGACGGCATCGTGGCCGTTGCTGCTGGCCAGGAACTTGAGCTTGTCGCCGGGCTTGAGCCGGATGAACTCGGGCTCGTAGACCATCGCGCCCAGCTTTCCGCGGTTGAGCATCTTGACTTCGAAGGTTTCAGCCCAGGCGCCGGTGGCGGCGCACAGGCCGAGCAACAAGGCGCCCAGGCGGGCCAGCTTAGGTTTCATGGGAGTAAGCATCGAGGGGTTGGAAACGCAGCACCCGCACGCCGTCGCGGGGATCGACGAGTTCGCTGGCCTGCACCTGGAAGACATCGCGCAGCAGCGCGGGCGTGAGGATCTCGCGCGGCGTGCCGTGCGCGACCAGCAGGCCTGCATGCAGCACCGCAAGCCGGTCGCAGGCCAGCGCCTGGTTCAAGTCGTGCAGCGCGACCAGCTTGGTGATCGGCAGCCCGCGCACCAGCTGCAGCAACGACAGTTGCTGGTGAATGTCGAGATGGTTGGTGGGTTCGTCCAGCAGCAGCACGCCGGGCTGCTGCGCCAGCGCCCGCGCGATATGCACGCGCTGGCGCTCGCCGCCCGACAGCGTATTCCAGGCGCTGCGCTGCTTGTGCGCCAGGCCCACGGCGGCCAGCGCTTCCTGCACGATGCGCCCGTCCTCGGTCGTCAATGGCGCCAGCGCCGACAACCAGGGCGTGCGCCCGAGCTCGACGGCATCGCGCACTTCGATCGCATCCTGGGTATCGGCCATCTGCGCGACAAACGCCAGGCGCTGCGCGAGCGCGCGGCGCGGCATCGCGCACAGCGGTTGCCCATCGAGCCGCACCTCGCCCGACGTGGGCGCGAGAATGCCCGCGAGCAGCCGCAGCAGCGTCGACTTTCCCGAACCATTGGGCCCGATCAGCCCCAGCATCTCGCCAGGCTGCACTTCGAGGCTCACGCGCTCGACGATCGGCGTGCCGCGCGCGCCCCAGCCGAGCTCGAGCGCCTGCAGCGCGGCCGACGCCCTCATGTGCGGCCTCCGCGGCCCTTGAGCAGGATGGCGGCAAACACCGGCGCGCCGACCAGCGCGGTGATCACGCCGATCGGCAGCACTTGGCCGGGGATCAGCGTGCGCGAGATCACATCGGCGGCAATCAAAAAGACCGCGCCAATCAGGGCGCTGGCCGGAATCAGCCGGCGGTGGCGCACGCCGACCAGAAAGCGCGCCGCGTGCGGAATCACCAGCCCGACAAAACCGATCGCGCCGACGATCGACACCATCACCGCCGTGATCAACGCCGCCACCAGCAGCAGCACCAGCTGCAGCCGGCGCACCGGCACGCCCAGAGCAGCGGCAGACTCGCTGCCAAAGGTAAACGCATCGAGCGCGCGCGCATGCCACAGGCACACGGCAATGCCGGCCGCGGCGACGCCGGCCGTGAGCAGGGTGTCGCTCCAGCGCACGCCACTGAGATTGCCCAGCAGCCAGAACATGATGCCGCGCGCCTGCTCGGCGCTGCCGGACTTGGTGATGATCAGCGAGGTCAAGGCATTGAACAGCTGCGAGCCGGCGATGCCCGCGAGCACGATCTGCGCGCCATTGCGCAGACCCCCGCTGCCCGCGGCGTGGGCGAGCAGCGCCACCAGCGCGAAGGCGCAGACCGCGCCAAAGAACGCGCCCGTCGTCATCGAGATCGCACCCGCGCCCAGGCCGGCCACCGACACCAGCACCGCGCCCGTCGAAGCGCCCGCCGAGATGCCCAGCAGATAGGGCTCGGCCAGCGCATTGCGCAGCAGCGACTGCAGGATCACGCCCGAGATCGCCAGCCCCGCGCCGCAGCTCGCGGCGACCAGCGCGCGCGCCAGGCGGTAGTTCCAGACGATGCCCTGGTCGATCGGGTCCACCGGGTACTGGGCGCCCAGCAACTGGTTGGCCAGCACCTCGAATACGGTGGTGGGCGCCAGCCGCGTCTCGCCAATCGCCACGCCCAGCAGCACGGCAATGCCCAGCAGCCCGAGCGCCGCCGCGCCCAGCACGAAGCTTCTCAGCACGGGGTGGTGCCGATCACCGCGCCGGCGCCTGCAGCTTGAGCGCGGCCTGGGCGATCTGCTCGAGGCCATCGACCATGCGGATCGAGCCCTGCAGCGCATCGGCATCGACGATCACGATGCGATCGTTCTTCACCGCATCCATATGGCGCGTGACCGGGTCCTTCTTCAGGAACTCGAGCTTTTTCTGGTAGTCATCGGCGGGAAAGCGGCGGCGGTCCATGCGCGCGATGATCAAAATCGACGGATTGGCCTTGGCAATGGTTTCCCAGCCCACGGTGGGCCACTCTTCGGCCGAAGTCACGATATTGCGCAGGCCCAGCGTCTGCAGCATGTAGCCGGCCACGCCCTTCTGGCCCGCCATGTACGGGTCGATGGCCAGATCGGCGCTCGAGAACCACAGCGCGGCCGACATGTTCTGCAGCTGCTTGACCTCCGCCACGGCCTTGGCCTGGCGCTGCGTCAGCTCCTGCACCAGCGCCTTGCCGCGCGCCTCGACATCGAAGATCTGCGCGAGCTGACCGATGCTCTTGTACAGCGCATTGACGTCATAGGCCGCAGTGCGCGTGCCGTCGGCGCCGCTGAGGTTGTTCTTGCCCTCGCAATCCGAGGGCATGGCATAGGTGGCGATGCGCAGGTCGTGGAACTGCTCGCGCGTGCCGACCACGCCTTCCTTGCCGACCATCCACTCGAACTGCGACACCACCAGCGCCGGACGCTTGCCGATCACGGCCTCGAAGCTCGGGTCGTTGTCCGCCAGACGCGGCACCTTGTCGTTGACGGCCTTGAAGCGCGGCTGCACGGCGTTGAACCACAGCGACGTGCCGGCCACCTTGTCGCCCAGGCCCAGCGCATAGAGCATCTCGGTGCCGGCCTGGCCAATGGTCACGGCCGATGCCGGGGCCTTGTCGAACTTCAGGGTGTAGCCGCAGTTGTGCAGTTGCAGCGGATAGTCGGTCGCGGCGGCAGGCAAGCTGGCCGCGGCCAGGGCAGCAGTGAGTGCGGTGGCGGCAAGGCGTCGGATCGGCATCGGCAGGTCTTTCCAGAAAATGCCGGCCGGGTTTTTCTGGAAGCTAAGCAAAACCGCGAAGCCATGCGGGCGCCGCGCCTGTGCTGCGCGAAACGCCGGATGTCCGGGACCTTGTTCACTTCCCGGACACCCCGCCGGCAATGGTTGAATTCATTCTCCGGCAGGTCTCCTGACTGGCAAGTCATCGCGCACCTGGCGCCTTCCCGAACTTGCGTTCAGTGGCTTGGTGCAGGCGCACTCGTTGCCTACAGTTGCGGGGGCAGTTCCATTCGATGGTGCGGCGGGCGCATCACTTGGATTCCCTCATGCTGGTTGCCCAGGGCATGTCCTTGCGGAACCGGAGGTCGCTTACTGTAGCTGATTTGAGGGTGGCCCGATGGCTGGAGGGCAGGACGTTCCTCCTTACAGACTTGCCGATGCCCTAAAGTTTCGCCATGCACCGCCCCTTCCTGCAAATAGCGCCCGTCACTACACTCCCCTCCGTCCTCGCCTTTCTCCAGCACGCCCGCGCCCAGATGTTCGCCGGCCGTGTCGACACCGCCGCCATGGCCCCGGATCTGCTCGACTTCGAACGCAGCTATACCGGCCCCCACGGCCGCATGCTGGCCGCCTATGACGGGACGCACACCCTGACCGGTACCATTGCCTGGCGCGTCTATGACCACCGCTTTGCGCAGCTCGATTTCCAAGGACGACGCGTGGTGGAAGTCGTGCGGCTGTTTGTCGCCCCCGAACACCGCCGCCAGGGCATTGCCGACGTCCTGTTCGATGCGCTGAAAAAGCAGGCCATCGAGCAAGGCATCGAGGTGCTCTATCTCCACACCCACCCCTTCCTCCCCGGCGCGCTGCAATTCTGGCAGCGCCATGGCTTCGATGTCATCTGCCAGGATGCAGACCCCGAGTGGCAAACCATCCATATGCAATGCGCGCTGCAATGACCCGCGCCCGCCGCGGCGCAGGTCCCCTTCTATAATCGCCGCAACCGTACAGGAGTCCTGCGCCGAGTTCTCGGCCAGGGTGAAACGGGAAGTCCGGTGACCCCGCGCACGAGCGTGGCCATTCCGGCGCAGCCCCCGCTGCTGTAAGCCTGACAGACACAACGCAATGCCACTGGGCCACCGCCCGGGAAGGTGCTGTGCGCTGGATGACGGCAAGCCAGAATACCGACCTGTACATGCTTTTCAGCCGTTGCCCCGGGGTGTGGGCGGCCTGCTCACGCCCCGTGGCCGCCTCCGTGCCTGCGGGCGCCTGGCATGCCGTCTTTGTCCCTGGTGCGCTTTCATACCAGGAGACTCCATGACCCCATCCGCCAAGATTCCCGCGACCATCGTGACCGGCTTCCTGGGCAGCGGCAAGACCACGCTGCTGCGCCACATTCTCCAGAACGCGGGCGGGCGGCGCATCGCGGTGATCGTCAACGAGTTCGGCGAACTGGGCATCGATGGCGATATCCTGCGCAGCTGCGGCATCGGCTGCGACGACAACGGCGTCGAGCAGGCCGGGCAGCTCTATGAACTGGCCAACGGCTGCATGTGCTGCACGGTGCAGGAGGAGTTCTACCCGGTGATGCGCGAGCTGATCGCGCGTCGCGCCGATATCGACCATATCCTGATCGAGACCAGCGGCCTGGCCTTGCCCAAGCCGCTGGTGCAGGCCTTCAACTGGCCCGAGATCAAGAACGCCTGCACGGTGGACGCGGTGATCACCGTGGTCGACGTGCCCGCCACGGCTGCCGGCCAGTTCGCATCCAACCCCGCCGCCGTCGATGCGCAGCGCCGCGAAGACCCGAACCTGGACCACGAGTCGCCGTTGCATGAACTCTTCGAAGACCAGCTGATGTCGGCCGATCTGGTCGTGCTGAGCAAGCTCGATCTGGCAAGCAGCGAGGACCGCGCCAAGGTCGAGGCCATCGTGCGTGCGGAAGTGCCGGCGCAGGTCAAGATCGTGGCCGCCGACCAGGGCCAGATCGATCTGGGCGTGGTGCTCGGGCTGTCGAGTGCCTCCGAAGAAACCATTCACGAGCGCCAGGGGCATCACGGCGAAGGCGAAGACCATGGCGAACATGACCACGACGAGTTCGACTCGATCGTCGTCAAGCTGCCCGAGGTCGACCGCGATGCGCTGCTGGCGACGCTCGCGCGCATCGTGTCCGAACACACGGTGTATCGCATCAAGGGCTTTGTCGCCATTGCCGGCAAGCCCATGCGCCTGGTCGTGCATGGCGTGGGCACGCGCTTCGACAGCTATTTCGACCGCCGCTGGGCCGCGGGCGAGACGCCGGGCACGCACCTGGTGCTGATCGGCCATGACCTCGACGAAGCCGCGATCACCGCCGAGCTGAACGCCCTGGGAGCGCGCTGATGCATCTGCTTGCCGTCCAGCCCGGTGGCTTTGTCGATGACGAGGCCTTTGTCGCGACCCTGGGCCAGACGCCCGCGCAGGTCGTGATCCTGAGCGCCGCCGACACCACGCTGGCGCTGCTGGCCGCGGCCTGCGCGCAGCTGCGCGGCGGCGTGGACGGCGAGCAGTTGCCCACGCTGCGCCTGGCCAATCTGATGAACCTGCGCCAGCCGGCGTCGGTCGATCTCTATGTCGACGAGGTGCTGCAGCATGCGCGCGTGATCGTCATCGATCACCTGGGCGGCGAGAGCTACTGGCCTTACGGCACCGAACGCATCCGCGAGATCTGCCGGCTCAAGGGCATTGCGCTGGTCATGTTCTCGGGCGACACCACCGAAGACCTGAATCTGCTGCAAAAGAGCACCGCCTCGATGGAGCAGTGCCGCAGCCTGTGGCGCTATCTGCGCGAGGGCGGCGCGGCCAATGCACGCGAGATGCTGCGCTATCTGTGGCAGGCCTTTCTGGGCGGCACGCAGGCGGCGCTGCCGCCGCGCCCCCTGCCCTCGGTGGCTGTCTACCATCCGGAGCACGATGCCGCGTCGGTGGAAGACTGGCAGCAGCCCGGGCCGCTGCAGTGGCTGCCCGGCGCGCCGGTCGTGCTGATCGTGTTCTACCGCGCGCATCTGCAGTCGGGCAATACCCAGGTATTCGAGGCGCTGAGCCACGAAATGCGCGCGCGCGGCATGAACCCGCTGCCGCTGGCGCTGCTGTCGCTCAAGGACGCGGCCAGCATGGCCATGCTGCACCAGCTGTGCGCGGACCATCAGGTCGCGCTGATCCTCAACACCACCTCCTTTGCGCAGTCGTCGCTCGAAACGCCGGGCGACCATGCGCTCGCGGGCGACATTCCGGTGCTGCAGGTGATCATGTCCGGCGCCAACGAGCAAAGCTGGCTGGACGACGCGCATGGCCTGCAGCCGCGCGATATCGCGATGCATGTCGCAATGCCCGAGGTCGACGGGCGCATCATCACGCGCGCGATCAGCTTCAAGGGGCTGTCGCACCGCAGCGAATTCACGCAGTCGGATGTCGTGCAGTACCAGCCGCATGCCGAGCGCCTGGCCTTCGTGGTGGAGCTGGCCCAGCGCTGGTGCCGGCTGCGCGCCAAGGCCAATGCCGACAAGCGCCTGGCGCTGATCCTGGCGAACTATCCGACCAAGGAGGGGCGCCTGGGCAACGGCGTGGGGCTCGATACGCCGGCCTCGGTCATCCATATCCTGCAGGCGCTGCAGCAGCAAGGCTATGCGATCGATGCGATGCCCGCCGATGGCGATGCGCTGATGGTGCAGCTGCAGCAGGGCATCACCAACGATCCCGGGTCCTGGGCGCTGCGGCCCGCGGCGCAGAGCCTGGCGCTCGATAGCTACCAGACCTTCTTTGCCAGCCTGCCCGAAGCCAATCAGCAGGCCGTGCTCGAGCGTTGGGGCGTGCCCGAGGCCGATCCGATGCTGCGTGAAGGCCGCTTCATGATCGCCGGGCTGCGCTGCGGCCAGGTGTTTGTCGGCATCCAGCCCGCGCGCGGCTACCAGCTCGACCCGGCGGCCAGCTACCACGACCCCGATCTGGTGCCGCCGCACTACTACCTCGCGTTCTACCACTGGCTGCGCAGCATCTGGAATGCCGACGCCATGGTGCATGTGGGCAAGCATGGCAATCTCGAATGGTTGCCGGGCAAGAGCGTGGCGCTGTCGAACCGCTGCTGGCCCGATCTGGTGTTCGGGCCGATGCCGCACCTGTACCCGTTCATCGTCAACGACCCGGGCGAAGGCACGCAGGCCAAGCGCCGCGCGCAGGCCGTGATCGTCGACCACCTGATGCCGCCGCTCACGCGCGCCGAAAGCTATGGCCCGACGCGCGATCTCGAGCGCATGGTCGACGAGTACTACGAGGCAATCACGATGGACCGCCGGCGCGCGCAGCTGCTGCGCCGCGAGATCCTCGCCCATATCCTCAAGCACGATTTGCACCAGGATCTGGGCGTGGCCGCGCCGCGCGGCTCCGAAGAGGAGCAGCTGCTGCTCAACAAGACCGATGCCTATCTGTGCGAGCTCAAGGAAAGCCAGATCCGCGACGGGCTGCATGTCTTTGGCCAGTCGCCCGCGGGGCGCCTGGCGCGCGACACGCTGCTGGCGCTCGCGCGCCACCCAGTGGGCAATGGCCAGGGGGCCAATGCCAGCCTCATCCATGCCATGGCGCAGGACCTGCAGCTGGGCAGCGATTTCAACCCGCTCGATGCCGCGTGGGAAGCGCCCTGGAATGGAGCGCGGCCCGAGGTGCTGCAGCAGATCGATGCCCAGCCCTGGCGCCATGCGGGCGATACGCGCGAACGGCTCGAGCTGCTTGCGCTCGACTGGCTCGAGCGCCCGCTGGAGGAGATCAGCGCCCGCCATGCCGATATGCCGCACATGCTGCAGGTGCTCGAACGCGTGCAGCGCGATCTGCGCCCGCGCCTCGAAGCCTGCGGCCCGCAGGAAATCCTGCAGCTCAGCCGCGGGCTCGAGGGCCGCTTCGTGCCCGCGGGCCCGAGCGGCGCACCCACGCGCGGGCGGCCCGATGTGCTGCCCACGGGGCGCAATTTTTTCTCCATCGACACGCGCGCCGTGCCCACGCCGACCAGCTGGACGCTGGGGCTGCAGTCGGCGCAGCTGCTGATCGAGAAATACACGCAGGAGCACGGCGACTACCCGCGCACGCTGGGCCTGTCGGTGTGGGGCACGGCGACGATGCGCACCGGCGGTGACGATATCGCCCAGGCCTTCGCGCTGCTGGGCGTGCGCCCCAAGTGGGCCGACGGCAGCTGGCGCGTGGTCGACTTCGAGGTGCTGCCGATGTCGGTGCTGGGCCGCCCGCGGGTCGACGTGACGCTGCGCGTGTCGGGGTTCTTCCGCGATGCGTTCACCAATGTCATTCGGCTGTTCGACGCCGCGGTGCAGAAGGTTGCCGATCTCGAGGACGAAGACGAAGACACCAACCCGATCCGTGCGCGCGTGCTGCTCGAAGCGCAGCAGCTGCAGAGTGAGGGAATGGAGCCCAAGGAAGCGCGCCACCAGGCCGGACTGCGCGTGTTTGGCGCCAAGCCCGGCAGCTACGGCGCGGGCCTGCAGGGGCTGATGGAGGGCGGCAACTGGCAGACCGACGAGGACCTGGCCAGCGCCTTCCGCAACTGGGGCGCCTATGCCTATGGGCAGAACGACAACGGCACGCAGTTGCCGGAAACCTTCGTGCGCCGGCTAAGTGCCATGCAGCTGGTGGTCCATAACCAGGACAACCGCGAGCACGATCTGCTGGACTCCGACGACTACTACCAGTTCCAGGGCGGCATGGCCGCGGCCGTGCGCCACTACAGCGGCCAGCAGCCCACGCTTTATTTTGGCGACCACAGCAACCCGCAGGCGCCGCGCATGCGCACGCTGCAGGAGGAAATCAGCCGTGTGGTGCGCTCGCGCGTGACCAACCCCAAGTGGATCGACGGCATCAAGCGCCATGGCTACAAGGGCGCGGCCGAAGTCGCGGCCACGGTGGACTATCTGTTTGCGTTTGACGCCACCGCGCGCGTGGTGCGCGACGACCAGTACGCGCGCGTGACCGATGCGTTTGTCGCCGATGCCGACACCCGGGAGTTTTTGCAGCAGCACAATCCCGCGGCGTTCCACGGCATCTGCGAGCGCTTGCTCGAAGCCCAGCAGCGCGGGCTGTGGCAGGACAGCGGCGACTACCAGGCGCTGCTCGAACAACAACTGCTTGAAGCCGAACAGCTTCTGGAGCAACGATGAGCTTTCCTTTCAGCGCCCTCCAGGGCCAGCCGCAATTGCAGACCGCGCTGCTGCTCGTGGCCGTCGACCCGCTGCTCGGCGGCGTGCTGGTCGAAGGCCCGCGCGGCACGGCCAAGTCGACCAGTGCCCGCGCGCTGGCCGAACTGCTGCCCGCGGGCCGCTTCGTGAACCTGCCGCTGGGCGCTACCGAGGAGCAGCTGGTCGGCTCGCTCGATCTCGAAGCCGCGCTGCAGGACAGTGCCGTGCGCTTTCGCGCCGGCCTGCTGGCGCAGGCGCACCAGGGCATTCTCTATGTCGATGAAGTCAATTTGCTGGCCGATGGTCTGGTCGATCTGCTGCTGGACGTCAGCGCCAGCGGCATCAACCGCATCGAGCGCGATGGCGTCTCGCACCAGCACCCCGCGCGCATCGCGCTGATCGGCACCATGAACCCCGAGGAAGGCCAGCTGCGCCCGCAGTTGCTCGACCGCTTCGGGCTGTTCGTGCAGCTGGGCAATGTGCCCGATGTCGCGACGCGCAAGGCGATCGTCAAGACACGCATGGCCTTTGATGCCGACCATGAAGGCTTCATCGCGCGATACGCCGATGCGCAGCAGGCGCTGGCCCGGCGCATTGCCGCCGCGCGCGAAAGCGTGGCCGCGCTCGAGTGGACCGATGCCGTGCACGAGCATGTCGCGCAGCTGTGCCAGCACGCCGGTGTCGAAGGCGTGCGCGCCGATCTGGTGATGCTGCGCGCGGCGCGCGCGCATGCGGCGCTGGCAGGCCGCAATGAGATCACCTTGGCCGATGTCGATGCGGTGGCCGAACTGGCGTTGGCGCACCGACGCAGCGATGCCGCGGGTACGCCACCACCACCGTCCGAGAAGGCAGCGAACGAACCCCATCCATCGAGCGCTCCGCCCCCGCCTGCCCCTCAGGGCCAAGACGCCGGGCAAAGCGAAAGCCAGTCCGAGAATTGGGGCGCCATGCCCCCACCCCAATCCACGGCGCTGCATGCCGTCAAACAGCTGAAAGCCCTCGCGCCAAAAAAAGTCTGACGCGCCCTGCGCTGGCCGGCCAGGCCAAGGCAGGGCGCGGCGGCAATACCGCGCGCAAGGGGCGGCTGAACGGCGCGCCAAGCCAGCGCCTCGACTGGGTGAAGACGCTGGTGCGCAAGGGCCAGCGGCGGCTGCAATTCGATGACCTGCGCTACCGCCCGCAACCCGTGGGCAGCCAGGCGCTGCACTGCGTGCTGCTCGACATGTCGGCCTCGATGCTGCGCGGCGAGAAGCTGGCGCTCGCCAAGGGCTGCCTGCTGGCGCTCACCGAGAGTTTCTACCGCCGGCGTGAACACCTCGCGGTGATTGGATTTTCAGGCGAGACGGCGCAGCTGCTGCAGGCGCCGGGCAAAGCCGGGGCCTTCAATGCTTCGTGGATCCAGCCGCTGCGCGGCGCGGGCGCCACACCCGTCGAGTCGGCGCTGGCGCTGGCGCAGCAGCTGCTGCGCCGCGCGCGCGCCGCCTCTCCCGGTCAATTGCTGTCGCTGTGGCTGCTGACCGACGGGCGTTTCACCGCCCTGCCCGCGCGGCCCCTGCTTGCCGACAGCTGTCATATCGTCGACTTCGAAACCGAGGCCGTGGCGCTGCAGCGCTGCCGGCGGCTCGCACTGCAATGGGATGCGCAGTGGATTGGCGCGGCCGAGCTCAATCGGGCTTGATCTTCGCGCGCGCGATCACCTTCTTCCAGCGTTCCTGCTCGACGGCAATGAACTGCTCGAACTGCGCCGGCGTGCCGCCCACGACCTCGGCCGCATCGCCATGCAGGCGGCGCAGCGCATCGGGGGCCTTCATCGCCTTCATGGTTTCGGCCGAAAGCTTGTCCAGATGGGCCTGGGGCATGTTGGCCGGCGCCAGCATGCCATACCACTGCGTCATCTCGAAACCCGGGAAACCCTGCTCGGCCACCGTGGGCACATCGGGCAGTTGCGCCAGGCGCTGCGACGATCCAGTCGCGATGCAGCGCACCTTGCCCGACTTGATGAAGGGCAGGATTGCGGCGGCGCCAATGGCCGAGGCATCGACGCGGCCCGACAGCAGGTCGGTGAGCAGCGGGCCGGTGCCGCGGTAGGGCACATGCAGCATGTACACGTCGGCCGTCATCTTCAGGTACTCGAACGCGAGCTGCCCCGCGCTGCCATTGCCCGCCGAGCCATAGCTCAGGCGCCCGGGCTTGCTCTTGGCGTAGGCAATGAATTCGCGCAGGTTCTTGGCCGGCACATCGGGGTGCACGACATAGAGGCTCGGGATCTTCGCCAGCAGGCTCACGGGCTTGAAATCCTTGGGCGCCCAGGGCAGCTTGTCGAAGATGTACGGGTTCACGGCCAGCGTGCCGATATGGCCCAGGATCAGCGTGTGCTGGTCTTCGGCGCGCGCCACTTCGGACATCGCGATGTTGCCGGCCGCGCCGGGCTTGTTGTCGACGAAGACGCTTTGCCCCAGCGTCTTGGACAGCTCGGCCGCAGCCGAGCGCGCCACGATCTCCGAGCTGCCGCCCGGCGCAAACGGCACGACGAAGCGCACCGACTTCGAGGGCCAGGTTGCCTGGGCGCGCGCCGCGCCCGGCACCAGGCCCGACAGCGCCAGCGCGCCGCCGGCGGCCAGCAGTTGGCGGCGCGTGGGGGCCGCGCAGGAATCCGATGCGTGGGAAATGATGCGGTGCATGTCTGTCTCCGAAATACTTTTGAGGAGGTGATGCTGCCTGGGAAGAGCTTTCAGGAGGCTTTCACGCGCAGGGTGTTTACCCTAGCTGCGCGTTGTGCACGGGCATGATCCTGCCCGGCCTGTATATGCTCGGCCCCCATGCCCTACCGAATCCCCCTTGCGCTGCTGCTGTGCGCCGCCCTTGCATCCCACGCCACCGCCGGCCCCCTGGACCAGACCGAATGCATCGCCCCCGCCAAGCCCGGCGGCGGCTTCGATCTGAGTTGCAAGCTGGTGCAGCGCGCGCTGCTGGGCGGCGGCTTCATCACGACGCCGATGCATCTGCGCTACCTGCCCGGGGGCATTGGCGCCGTCGCGTACAGCAGCGTCATTGCGCAGAGCCCGCCCCAGCCCAATGCGATCGTCGCGTTCTCGGGCGGCTCGCTGCTGAACCTGGCGCAGCGCAAGTTCGGGCGCCATACCGAGCGCGATGTGCGCTGGCTGGCGGCTATCGGCACGGACTATGGCGCGGTGGTGGTGGCGCAGGACTCGCCCTTCCAGACGCTGGCCGACGTGATGCGCGCGATGAAAGCCGACCCTTCGAAAGTGGTGCTGGGTGCGGGCGGCACGATCGGCAGCCAGGACTGGATGAAGGCCGCGCTGCTGGCACGCGCGGCCGGAACGAGCCCCAAACGCATGCGCTTCGTGGCCTTCGAGGGCGGCGGCGAGGCCATTCGCGCGCTCGAAGGTGGCCATATCCAGGTGTTCAGCGGCGATGCGGCCGAAACCCACCAGCAGATCCAGGCCGGCGCGCGGCTGCGCATCCTGGCCGTCATGTCCGACCAGCGCCTGCCCGGCGCGCTGTCGCAGGTGCCCACGGCGCGCGAAGCCGGGGCGGCGATTTCCTGGCCCATCGTGCGCGGGTTCTATCTGGGCCCAAGTGTCTCGGACGCCGACTATGCGGTATGGAGCAATACCTTCGCGAAAATGCTGGCCTCGCCGGGCTTTCAGCAGCTGCGCGCCGAGCGCGGGCTGTTTCCGATGGCGCTGGTCGGCAAGGACTTGGACCGCTACGTGCACGCGCAGATCGCGCAATACCGTGAGCTGGTCAAGGAGTTCGGTCTGCAACCGGCGCCCTAGGCGCGCGCGGCAGCACGAGCCGCGCCCACAGGCCGCCCTCCTCGGGCGCCTGCTGCAGCGTGAAGACGCCCTGGTGGCGCTGGGCAATCGAGGCGACGATCGCCAGGCCTAATCCCGAGCCCGCGCCCTGCGCATTGCTGGCGCGGAAAAAGCGCTGCATGGCGCGCGGCAGCTCCTCGGGCGGAATGCCCGGGCCGCTGTCGCGCACGCCCAGGTGCACGCTGTCCCCTGTCACCGCGACTTCCACCGTGATGCGCCCGCCCGCGGGCGTGTAGCGCAGCGCGTTGTCCAGCAGATTGGCCAGCGCCTCGTCCAGCAGCTCGCGCTGCACCTGCACCCAGGCCGGCAGCTGCGGTGTCTCGAGCCCCAGGTCGATGCCCTGGGCGCGCGCCTGCGGCCACCAGCGCCGCGTGACCTCCTGCGCTATTTCCGACAGATCGACCACCTCGGTGTCGAGATCGCAGCTGTCGGCACGTGCCAGCGCCAGCATCTGGTTGGTCTGGCGGATGGTGTGGCGCAGCTGCTCGCGCAGTGCCGTGAGCGCGGCCTGCACGCTCGGCAGATCGTTCGCGCGCTGGGCAAACGCGAGCTGCGTCTGCAGCGTGCTCAGCGGCGTGCGCAGCTGGTGCGAGGCGTCGTCGACAAAGCGGCGCTGATGCTCCTGCAGCTCGCGGTTGCGCAGGATATGCTGGTTCATGGCCTCCACCAGTGGCAGCACATCGCGCGGCACGCGGCTGGTGTCCATCGGCGACAGATCATCGGGCGCTCGCGCCGCGACCTCCTGGCGCAGCTGGCGCAGCGGCCGCAGCGCCCAGGCCACCGCGGCAGCGACCGCCGCCGCAGCGAGCGCCGCCAGCAGCGCATCGCGCGCGATCGCGCCCATCAGAAAGCGCTGCCCGAACTGGTCGCGCGACGCAAAGGGCTCGGCCACCTGGATCACAAGCCGCGTATCGCTGCTGCCGCCCACGGGCTGCGCGAGCGTGCGCTGGTAGGTGGCAATGCGCACCTGCGCGCCCGCATAGTCGACGGTGTCGAAATGCGGCTGGCGTTCGGCCAGCGGCTGCGCGGGCATCGGCAGGTCGGGGCTGCCGATCTCGACCAGGCCATCGAGCGTCGCCACGCGGTAATGCACCGGCCCGTTGGCCGTGAGCTCGAAGAACTCGAACAGCACATAGGGCAGCTCCACCGCGAGCCCGCCGCTTTCGGTCGAGACATTGGCGTCGATCGCCTTGACGGCGCCGTACAGAGACCGATCGAAGGCCGCATTGACGGCGGCGCGCGCGGTCTGCCAGGTCAACGCGACCTGCACCAGGCTGCCGACCATGACACCCGCGAGCAGCAGCACGATCAGCATGCGCCGCAGGCTCACGCGGTGCAGCGCCGCGAGATTCACGGCGCCGCTTCCAGCACATAGCCCAGGCCGCGCAGCGTCGCGATCTGCGTGCCCGTGGGCAGCAGGCGCTTGCGCAGCCGGTGGATCAGCACCTCGACGGCTTCGGGCGACACCTCGCCGTCGCCGACGAACACCCGGTCGAGCAGTTCGCGCCGCCCCAGCGGCTGGCCGCGTGCCTGGATCAATGTGGCCAGCAGCGCATGCTCGCGCGGCGTCAGGCTGAAGGCTTCATGGCCGACCTCGAAGCGCCGCGTCAGCGTGTCATATGCCAGCTGGCCACAGGTGAAGCGCGTGGCCTCGCGGCCCTTGGCGCGGCGGATCAGCGCCAGCAGCCGCGCCTCGAGTTCCTCCACCTCGAAAGGCTTGGCCAGGAAGTCGTCGGCGCCCGCGCGCAGCGTCGCCACGCGCTGCGCGAGCGTGTCGCGCGCCGTGAGGATCAGTATCGGCACCGGGTCTTCGTCTTCGCGCAAGCTCAACAGCACCTCCTCGCCAGCCAGCCCGGGCAGGCCCAGATCGAGGATCAGCGCGTCATAGCGCGTCGCCCGCAGCGCGCGCCGCACCAGCCGGCCGTCGGCCACCCAGTCCACCTGGAACCCGCTTTGCGCGAGCGTGCGCACCAGCCAGTCGGCCAGCGCCGATTCGTCTTCCGCCAACAGGAGTCGCATGCCGTTTTCCCGCAAAAGGTCCAGTTCAGGGGCGCCATTGTGCCGGACGGCGCCGCTGCCGGGGCCCGGCGGCGACGCTAGAAGAAACCCTTGCGCAATGGCCTTCGGTTCGACAGCCGATTGAAAGCTTCGTCCACCTATCGTTGGAATCAAAGACCGGGCGAATTTCTCGCCGGACAACAAGGAGACAAGCATGAAGCTTTCTTACCACTACGCCGTCGGCGCGCTTGCGGCCGCATGCCTGGTGATGGCCTGCGGCGGCAATGGCGACGACGACACGGCGTCGCCGATCGCGCCGCCCACGCCCCCCGTGGTCGAACCCACGCCGCCGGTCGTCGACACCTCGCCGACGCAGGTGCGCATGACCTGGTTTGGCGTGACCAACTGGCACTACCAGGTCGGCGACCTCGGCATCCTGCTGGACGGCGCCGTCGGCTACCCCGCGCGCGACCCGAACCCGGCCATGGTGACCAAGGTGCACGACGCGCTCAAGCGCAAGGGCGATGTCGATGTCGTGCTTCTGGGCCACCTGCATGGCGACCATTCGGTCGACACGCCGGAATGGGCCAAGCAGACCGGCGCCCAGTACTACGGCTCGAAGGCCGCCTGCGCCGAGGCCGCCGCCTATGGCATTGCCGCGGCCAAGTGCACGGCGCTGTATGGCGGCGAGAAGGTGCAGCTCAACGAGCATGTGACGATGCGCGTCGTGCGCTGGGTGCACAGCATCGGCTGCGGCCTGCTGCAAAACGGCGGCGGCATCGAGACCTTCGGCTACCTGTTCACCGCCAAGACGCGCGAAAAGACGCTGACCTGGTATGTGACCGACTCCGGCGCGGGCGGCAAGGACCTGACCACCGACCAGATCGACACCGACGGCGTGAACCGCGGCGCGCCGCTGTCCAATCTGTCGCGCGCCGTGCGCGATGCCGGCATCGACGGCTTCGAGGTCTGGCAGGGCGGGCCCGAGTCGCGCGTCGTCAACCAGGCGCGCGTCGTGGTGCCGGCCTTTGACGTGAAGTACTTCATGCCGCACCACTTCGGCGCGCGCGGCGGCTTCAGCATCACCAACGGGCTGCACTACCCCTATGTGGAAGACGAGATGCCGGAACTCAAGAAGTTCCTCGCGGCCGCCCAAGTGCCCCAGGTGTATTCGAAGAACTATTTCGACGCCTTTGTCTACGATGCCAAGGGCCTGCGCACCGATGACAATGCCGAGGTGAAGCTGGCGATGGGGCTGCCGGCATCCGGCGTGGGTCCTGCCGTGCAGGGCACCAACCCGCGCACGGGCGACATGGAGTGCCCGGGCGACTGAGCCGCGGGGCCCATGAAAAAGGAGGCCCTCGGCCTCCTTTTTTTGCTCAACCCTTCTTGTCCAGGCCTGCGGCCAGCCGCTTGTAAAGCTGCATTTCCTGGTCGATGAGTTGCTTGAACGCAGTGGGCGTGCTGTCTTTGACCGGCTGCATGCCGGCCGCGTCCAGGGCCTTGGCAAACTCGCTGGTGCCGACGAGCTTGGCCATCGACGCATCGACCTTCTGCAGCACGGCGGGCGGCGTGCCCTTCGGGAACAGCAGGCCCACCCAGGAGTCGAAGCGGAAGTCGGGCATACCCACTTCGGTGAAAGTCGGCACCTGGGGCAGATCCTTGTGGCGCGCGGGCGAAGCAATGGCCAGCGCCTTGAGCTTGCCCGACTGCAGATAGGGCATGACCGAGCCCAGCGAGGCAAAGGACAGATCGACATGGCCCGCGACCAGATCGATCATTGCCGGCGCCGCGCCCTTGTACGGAATCGAGGCAATGTCCGTGCCGGTGCTGGTCTTGAACAGCTGAATCGCCAGCACGGGCGACGCGCCCTGCGCCGAAGCGTCGTACTTGCCCGGGTTCTTCTTGAGCTCCTGCAGGAACTGCGCAAAGTTCTCGGCCGGGAAATCCTTGCGCACGACCAGAATCGTCGGCGAGGTCGCAAACACCCGCACCGGCTCGAAGTCCTGCTGCGAATCGACCTTGAGCCCTTCCGTCATGAACGGATTGATCGTCAGATTCATGCCGCTGACCATGCCGGTGTAGCCATCGGCGCGGCTCTTGGCCACCTCGTTCGTGGCCAGATTCCCGCCCGCGCCCGCCTTGTTGTCGATCACGAAAGGCTGCTTGAGATCCTCGCCCAGATGCTTGGCAATGAGGCGCGCGGCAATATCGGTAGGCCCGCCCGCGGAAAATCCCACCACCAGCTTGACGGGACGCTCGGGGAATTCCGCGAGCGCGGCCAGCGGCGCGCTCAGGGCCAGGGCTGCGCCCCACAACATGATTTTCTTGAACATGGTCATTCTCCAGTGGGGGGTACGGAATTCCAGAGAGCGCGGACCGCGTCGGAGCGACACACCGGATACCTGGCTTTGAGGAAAGCCATCGATCCCTGGTGCAGTTCCGGGTTGGTGCTGCATATCAGGTCCTCCACTGCCAAGACGTAATAGTCATGGTAGGAAGCGCCGCGAATACTCGACTCAACGCAGCCCTCCGTCGAGGTCCCAACTACAACGAGCGAGCGGATGCCTTGCGTATCGAGAACGGCATCGAGCTGGGTCTTCACGAAGGCATCGGAGCGGAATTTCTGGACCACCACGTCATTGGCGGTGGGCTCGAGGCCCTCGGCGAGTTCCGCGCCCCAGCTGCCCTTGAGCGTGTATTCGGGGTTCTTGCCGTCGCGGCATTTCAGGCGCATCCATGCGGGCGAATCGCTTCGGCCATTGGGCAGGGTGATCTGCTGCAGAAAGATCACCATGATTTTTCGTTCCTGCGCGAACTTCACCAGATCAACGATGCCCTCCAGCGTGTCGTAGGTGGACTGCATGCGCTTGCCATTTTGCGAATACAGCCCGTCTGGGTGGTAAAAATCATTTTGCACATCGACCACCAGCAGCGCGGTATGCGCCGGATCGATGATTTCCGGTATCTGGTCCCAGAAGCTGATGTTGTTTACGGTTTTCAAGAACGGCCTCACGCAATGAAGAATTTCAGTTCCATTGTTCGTGCAAAGGCCGTGCCACTCAATGGTTACGCAGACCAAGAATATTCAATCCATAGTCAACTAAATTGATGCCTGATCGATCCCATCGAACACCAGCCAGCACAAGAGCACACGCATGAAAATCGAGACCTTCCAGACGCTGCAGGCCGTGATCGCCACCGGCTCCATGGCCCGCGCCGCGCAGCAGCTGCACCTGACACCCGGCGCCGTCAGCATGCAGGTCAAGCAACTCGAGGAATACATGGGCGTGGCGCTGTTCGACCGCTCGCGGCATGCGGTCCAGCCCAAACCCCAGGCCCTGGAGCTCGATGCGCTGGCGGGCGCTTTCATGCAGCAGCTCGATGCCCTGCGCCAGCGCAGCACGATCGAGGTGCAGGGCACCGTGCGGCTGGGGGTGCTGGACACGCTGCTGCCGCTGCTGCTGCCCTCGACCCTGGCACGCCTGGAGCGAAAGCATCCCATGCTGCGCATCGAGCTGGTGCATGGCAAGGGCAGGTTCCTGCAGCAGCAGGTGCGTGCCGCAGCCATCGACATGGCCATCGTGCCGCACCCTGAAGAGGGCAGCATCAGCCGCGGAGTCCATTGGCAGCCGCTGATGTGCACGCCTTTCGTGCTCATCGCCCCGTCGGGCAGCACCGCCCCGGTGGCGCAGCTGCTGCAGCAGCACCGGCTGATTGCCTATGACCGCAACACCACCAGCGGCGCGCTGGCCGCACGCTATCTGCGCGAGGTACATGGCGTGACGAAGGCCGATCTCGAGTTCGATAGCCTGCCGGCCATCGTGCCAATGGTCAGCCTGGGCATGGGCGTGGCAGTGGTACAGATCATCAATCCACGCCTGCTGCAGACCGATCCCGTCGAAGTGCATGACCTGGGCGACGCCGGACCGCAGATGCGTTACGGCCTGCTCATGCGCCAGGAACTTGCGGAGCACAGGAATGTGCAGGCGGTGGCGCAGGTGCTCGATCAGCTTGTGCACGAGCTGGAACTGGCGCCGGCTCACTGGCCTGCTAGCCCGACATCGGACGATTAACGCCGCCAGCCCAGAGGCACCGGATACTTCATGAGCCCGGAATTTAGCGGCTAAAAATTGCTGGAGTGCATCACGACGCTACCACCGACGGCACGCGTTTCGCGTGCGCTTGACCATATCACGCGCAGCGACGCCAAGGAACTGCAGGTCGCCTGGAGCTACCAGACCGGCGACACCCCCGTGAGCATAAGCGGTGGTGATACCGAAGACTAGTTCACGCCCTTGCCGATTAGCAACAGCGTTTTCATCTGCACGCCCCTACCATAATGTGATCTCGCTCGACGCGACCGCTGGCAAGGGCGCGACGTGATTATCAACGGCGTCACGCCTGAACTCATCGCGTTCAACTCCAACACCGGCGCCTTCTGCGCCGGCTTCGGCATCAATGGCCGCGCCGATCTGTGCACCGGCATGGGCAAGCGCGCCGACAAGGGCCAGTACTAGGCGGGCACACCCCCCCGTGATCGGCGGGCGCGTGGCCGACAACGTTGCCGTTGACATGCCCGGTGGCGTGGTGCGCGGCTTCGACGTCATCACGCGTTCGACCCAGGCAACCCTAAAGACCAGGTCGTGCCTTCCGACGGCAGAACCTCGCGCGCTCGACCCCAACATCTGGGCGCCGATGTCGTACGACGCGCAATCGAACACCGTGTTCATGCCCATGAACTACTCCATCCTCTGCTGCGCAAAGGATGGACTTTCACGGGGGAAATCGCTCCCCGTATCGGCCAGTTCCTGACCGGATCTTGGTTCCAATGCCCAGCGCAGCACCACACGCGCTGAAGCTGTGTCCCTGCTCTCTTGGTACCCGCATTGATCGCAGCAGTGCATCCTTTGCGAGAGCTGCTTTTTGGCCACATGCCAACACTCAGGGCAGCGCTGGCTGGGTTTAAGTTTGCGCGTCGGCGCGTCCACCCATTCGCCACCAGTTTCCAGCACTTTGTAGCGAAACAGCGAATTGAACAGCCCCGGTGCGGTGTCCAGAATTTCCCGGTTCAGGCCCGCCTTCTGGGCGACTTGTTTTCCCGGTTCTTCCACAGTACCCGCGGCACTGCGCGTTATGTTCATGAGCGCGAGCTCCTCCGTTGCCACCAAGGCATACTTGCCGGCCAGCGCTGCGGTTTGTTGATGCGCCCAGTCAAGGCGTTTGCGTGCAAGCCTTGCACGCACGGCGGCCAAGCGGCGAACAGCCTTTTTCCTGCGGTTGGAGCGTTTATTAGCCTTGCGTGACACGGCTTGCTGCAATCGGACGGTCCGTTCCTTCTCCTGTTGCCACCAGCGTGGGTTGTCGATCTGAATGGTTTCGCCAGCCTGCGTCACGCCACTGAGAAACGTTTGCACGCCCCAGTCATAAGCCATGGCGCCATCGGCATGGCGCGCTCGCTCGGGTAGCGCTACAGCCAGGGTCAGCGACAAATACCAGCCGCCATTGCGATGCAGAATATCGGAGGCCCCGACCTCGCCGCCCTGACGGGCCTGGCCACGGGCACGGATCTGGCCCACACCTGACAGGCGGAGACGACCATGCCTCCAGCCGTCTTCAGGAGTGAAGCGCCAGCCGTCACCATGGCTTTTGAAACTGAAGCCAGGAAAACGCCCCAGCGATTTGAAGCGGGGAAAGCCCGGTTTCTGGCCCGATTTGCACCGCCTGAAGAAAGCGGCGAAAGCCTTGTCCAACCGGCGCAGCGTCATTTGCTGGCTCGAGCAATTGACCGCTTCGCGCCACTCCGGCAACTCCTTGCGCAGCAAGGTCAACGATTTGCACTGGTCGGCATAGGAAATCGATTTGCCCGCTTTGCTCCAGGCGCTGATTCGCTCTTCCAGGGCAGCATTGTAGAGTTGCTGGTGCGATCGCAGCAGTTCGGCCAATGCAGCCGCCTGCTTCGGCGTCGGGTACAGCCGATAGGTCGTTTTGCGCAGATTGCGGCCTTCGCTCATGAGAGGCGACAATAGCTGCACTAGGCAAATAAGCAAGCTGCATCATGGCGTTTAAGCATCTAATTACCATTGGTTGCAATAACGACATACCATGCATGAAGGTACCGATACTGGTGGCGTTTGAAGTGCAGGTCCAAGAATACTGCGCCATTGGTGCGGGCGGCTTTTCGAAGCCAATGGTCAGAGCGATCATGCGTACTGAGTGCTCCGCTGGAATCATCTAACAGCGCATCCTGCAGCAGGGCAGACCAACCATTGAAGCCAGCCTGTGGCTGGCGGCGCTTACCTCTCCAGCCAGTTCGGAAGGCTGTGCCTCCAGGGCGTGTTGCCGATAACCGTATTGAATGGAGCCCCCTCGCGCTAGTTGGTGGACACAGTGCATACACCGTCCCCTTCAGCGTCATGATGGGCCTGCCCATCCCCATCGGCATGCCTACCATCGGCGGCACGCTGGCCACGCAGGGCGGCCTGGTCTTCATCGCCGCAACGCAGGACTACTACCTGCGCGCCTATGAAACCGGCACCAGCAAGGAAGTCTGGAAGTCGCGCCTGCCCGTGGGCAGCCAGGGCACGCCGATCAGCTACAAATCCCCTGTGACGGGCCAGCAGTTCGTGCTCATCTCCGCCGGCGGCGCACGCAACTCGCCGGACCGCGGGGATCATGTGATTGCTTACGCGCTGCCCAAGTAAGGGTTGCGTCCTGGTGATTGCGGCGGTACCTGGCACTGCCGCAGCAAAAAAGCCCCGTGCGCTTTGAACTGCGCCGGGGCTTTCTTTCATTGCACCCACGTCTGCGCTTGCACGAGCAAAGACCGCTTTGCTGCCGAGGGGTCCAGTGCCCGTCGAAAATGGTCGGTGGCGCCGTGTAAACACAAAGCCATAGGCGCCGGACAACTAAGCTCTCAAGGTGAGCGCATGGCAAAGAAAGCGCCTTCAACGATCGCAGAGCCCAATGGCTATGCCGGTATGCATGCCAGCATCGTGCAACTACTCGACGCCGCGCGCCAGACCGCCGCGCGAAGCGTCAATTCGCTCATGACAGCCAGCTACTGGGAAATTGGCCGGCGGATCGTGGAAGCCGAACAGCATGGGCGAGAGCGGGCAGGCTATGGAGAGCAATTGATCGAACGGCTCTCCAGCGATCTGACGGCACGGTTTGGGCGCGGGTTTGGTGTCAATAACCTGGAAAGCATGCGCAGGTTTTTCCTCGCGTATCCGGCATCCGCGATTTCCCAGACAGTGTCTGGGAAATTGGGTTTATTCGAACTTGCCCAAACATTCACGCTGCCATGGTCCGCTTATGTCCGTTTGCTTTCAGTAAAGGATGCGCACGCCCGACAGTTTTACGAGACCGAAGCACTGCGCGGAGGCTGGAGCGTGCGCCAAATCGATCGGCAGATCGGCAGCCAGTTCTATGAACGCACCGCGTTGTCCAAGGACAAAGCAGCGATGCTCTCCAAGGGGGCACTGCCAAAACTCGAGGACGAGATCACACCCGATCAGGCAATCAAAGACCCGTATGTACTGGAGTTTCTCAATCTCAAGGATGAATACTCGGAGTCCGATCTGGAAGCCGCGTTGATCCAGCGGCTGGAAGAGTTCCTGCTGGAACTCGGCGAAGGTTTTACATTCGTAGGTCGACAGCGCCGGCTGCGCATCGACCAGACCTGGTATCGCGTGGACCTGCTGCTGTTCCATCGCAAGCTGCGCTGTCTGGTCATCATCGACCTGAAGCTCGGCAGCCTGAGCCATGCCGATGCGGGCCAGATGCACATGTATTGCAATTACGCAAAAGAGCACTGGGCCTACCCCGACGAAAATCCGCCGGTCGGCCTGATCCTTTGTGCCGACAAGGGGCAAGCGCTCGCGCGGTATGCCTTGGAGGGACTACCCACCAAAGTGATGGCGGCCAACTATCGTACGGTCTTGCCAGACGCAGAGCTATTGCAAAAGGAGCTGGAGAAAACGCGCAACTTGCTGGAAGCGCGCAAGCAGCTCGAGCCCTGATATGCCTTTTCAGCGTCTGACAGGCCCTGAACCGCTTACTCCGTAATATTCGCGAACTTCGCCAGATCCTGGTACTTCGCCATATCGTTGCGAATGATCTGGGCCAGGCTCTCGTCGCCCTTGGCGGGAATCGCGCCAGAGGCTTCGAGGCGCTGGCGAATCGCCGGGTCGGCCAGGCCGGCGCGCAGCGCGGCCTGCAGCTTGGCGAGGATCTCGGGCGGCAGGTCCTTGGGTCCGACCAGGGCAAACCAGCCGTTGAGCGCATAGCCCTTCAGAGCCGGGTGCTCGCCCAGGGCCGGCACGTCCTTGAAGTTGGGCAGGCGGTTGGCGGTCGTCACGCCCAGGGCCTTCATGCGGCCGTTTTGCAGGAAGGGTCCGGCGGCCAGCGGCGAGATGATTGCGAAGTCGACATTGCCACCGCCCAGGTCGGTGGTCATGGTGGCCGAGCCGCGGTAGGGAATGTGGGTAATGAACAGGCCGGCAGTCTTCTTGATCAGCTCGCCCGAGAAATGCGGTGTCGAGCCGATGCCGGGGCTGCCGTAGCTGTACTTGCCGGGGTTCTTCTTGACCAGCGCCACGAATTCCTCGATGTTCTTCGCCGGCACATGCGCGCCCGCGACCCACATGTTGGGCGCCAGCGCTGCCAGGCCGATCGGCGTGACATCCTTGGACGGGTCATACTTCTGCGCGGTGTTCACGGCCTTGGTGCCCGCGAGCTCATTGCTCGAGCCGGCCAGCAGGGTGTAGCCATCGGCCTTGCTGCTGACCACGCGCTGGGCGGCGACCACGCCCGCGGCGCCGGCCTGGTTTTCCACCACCACCGTGGCGTCGAGGTGCTTGGTCAGGATGTCGGCAATGACGCGACCGACCATATCGACCGAGCCGCCCGGCGCGTAACCGATCACCAGGCGAATGGGCTTGGAAGGATAGGAAGGCTGGGCCCACACGGGCGTCACTGCCAGTGCGGCAGCCGAGGCCAGAAGCAGACGGCGGGAAACGAAGGATTTGAGCATGATGAGCGGCAAAAAAGGGAATGGCAATGCGGGGCTGGATGCAAGAACCGGGCCAAGGCAGCGATATTAGAGGGCAATCTATGCTCGAGTGCAGCTCAATCACTAGGTGTTTGTACTAGCATCCGGCAACCATTGTTCAACAACAAGAAGCACAGAAATGGTGCTCAAGCCGCCTCGCCAGGCACCATATGGGGGCATCCAGCATTGGCCGTGGTGAAGCGATTCAGTTCACGGTTTTCAAACGCCAATGATCGCTTAACCTCGGCAATCGTGAGAAAAGCAGTGAATCGCGAGTCTGCAATCCGCGCCTCGACTGCAAGGCATCTTCAAATAAGCGACCATCGGCAGATCGACTGCTCCCTTCAAAGGCCCCCCATGAAAGCCATTGGCTACCAGACCCCGCACCCCCTTGCCCAGACAGGCGCGCTGCGCGACATTACCCTGCCCGACCCGGTGGCCATGGGCCGCGACCTGCTGGTCGAGGTCAAGGCGGTGTCGGTCAATCCGGTCGATACCAAGATTCGCGCCGGCGCCGCGCCCGATGCGGGCCAGGAATACAAGGTGCTGGGCTGGGACGCGAGCGGTATCGTCCGGGCCGTGGGCCCCGAGGTCACGCTGTTCCAGCCGGGCGACCGCGTCTGGTATGCAGGCTCCATTGCGCGCCCGGGCACCAACAGCGAGCTGCATCTCGTGGACGAACGCATCGTCGGCCACGCGCCGCGCTCGCTGGACTTCGCGCAGGCTGCGGCGCTGCCGCTCACGGCCATCACCGCCTGGGAGATGCTGTTCGACCGGCTGGGCGTGGCGCCCGGCAAGCAGCCCGGCGGCAAGTCGCTGCTGATCATCGGCGCGGCAGGCGGCGTGGGCTCGATGCTCACGCAGCTGGCCGCGCGCCTGACCAACCTCACCGTGATCGGCACCGCCTCGCGCCCCGAAACCCAGGCCTGGGTCCGGGACATGGGCGCGCACCATGTGATCGACCACAGCCAGCCGCTGGCCGAGGAACTGCAGCGCATCGGTTTCCCCACGGTGGACCTGATCGTGAGCCTCACGCAGACCGACAAGCACCTTGCGCAGATCATCGAAGCGATCGCGCCCCAGGGCAAGTTCGGCCTGATCGACGACCCCGCCGCGCTCGACATCCTGCCCTTCAAGCGCAAGTCGGTGTCGGTGCACTGGGAGCTGATGTTCACGCGCTCGCTGTTCGGCACCGACGACATGGTGGGCCAGCACCGGCTGCTCGAAGAAGTCGCCGCGCTGGTCGATGCCGGCTTGCTGCGCAGCACGCTGGCCGAGCGCTTCGGCACCATCAATGCCGCCAACCTGCACCGCGCCCACGCGCTGATCGAATCGGGCCGCGCGCGCGGCAAGGTGGTGCTGGAAAACTGGGAGTGAGCTGCGGCGCAAAACACGGCATCATGGCAGGCAGCTGTTTCACTTCTACCGCAACGCCCCATGTCCACCTGGCCCGACACGCGCATCCTTGATCTACTGAACCTCCGTCTGCCGCTCCTGCAGGCGCCGATGGCCGGCCCTTCGATGCATGAAATGGCGATTGCCGTGGGCCAGGCGGGGGGCCTGGCCGCCCTGCCCTGCGCGATGCTCGGCGCGGCGCAGGTGCGCAGCGAGGTCGCACTGATCCGCGCGCAGACCGATGCGCCGCTGAATCTCAACTTCTTTTGCCACCAGAACCCGGCGCCCGACCCCGCGCGCGAGACCGCCTGGCGCGCGCGGCTGCGGCCCTACTATCTGGAGCTGGGGCTCGATCCGGAGATGGAAGTGCCGGTCTCGAGCCGCAACCCGTTTGATGAAGCCAGCTGCGCGCTGGTCGAGGAGCTGCGCCCCGCGGTCGTGAGCTTCCACTTCGGGCTGCCCGCGCCCGCGCTGCTGGCTCGCGTGCGCGCCACGGGCGCCAAAGTGCTGTCGTCGGCGACCACAGTGGCCGAGGCGCGCTGGCTCGCGGCCCAGGGCGTCGATGCAATCATTGCGCAAGGATCGGAAGCCGGCGGGCACCGCGGCATGTTTCTCGAGGACGATGTCTCAGGCCAGCTTGGCACCTTTGCGCTCGTGCCGCAGATCGCCGATGCGGTGTGCGTGCCGGTCATTGCAGCCGGCGGCATCATGGACGGGCGCGGCATGGCGGCGGCGCTGCTGCTGGGCGCCTCGGCGGTGCAGCTGGGCACCGCCTATCTGTTCACGCCCGAGGCGCGCCTCTCGCCCGTGCACCAGGCGCTGCTTCGCAGCCCCGCGGCCGAGAGCACGGCGCTCACGCGCCTGTTCACGGGGCGCCCCGCGCGCGGCATCGCCAACCGGCTGATGCGCGAGCTCGGGCCCCTGTCGCCGCTGGCCCCCGCGTTTCCGCTGGCTGGCGGGGCATTGGCGCCGCTGCGCAGCGCCGCAGAAGCGCGGAGCCTGGGCGATTTCACTCCGCTATGGGCCGGCCAGGGTGCGCCGCTGGGCCGTGAGGGCGGGGCCAGGGCGCTGACCGAAGCCATTGCAGCGCAGGCGCTGGCATTGATGCAGCGCTGAACGCTCCGTTCGCCGCCCACAGGCGCCCGGCCTATGAATATTCCTGCGCCACCATTTCGCCCGGATGCACCCCCGTCAGCGCGCAGGCCTCGGGTTGTACATAGTCATCGCACAACTGCTTCATCCAGTCGTCCCGGCCCCAACCCAACAGCTCGCCGCCGTACTGCGCATCGAGGGCCGCGATGGTCATATCAGGCAAGCCGGGCGCATCGCCCAAAAGCAGTGATGCCGCCAGCTGCGCCTCGACCTGCTCGACCACGGACTGAACGCCCGCGGCCGCCGCGCCCGCCAGGCCATAGAGCTGGGCGCCCGCGCTGCGCAGCCCGGCCATCAGGTGGTCGATATGGATCATGTCGGCAAAATCCATGAACTTGGTCTCGAGTTCGGAGACCAGATCGGTGAAAAGCTTGACCGCTTTGACTGCATGGCTCTGTCGTGGCATTGCTGTTCCTCTAGGCAAGTGGATGAACAGCCGATGGCCCTGCCCTGGGCACGCAAGCCAGGCGCAGGCAGCCATCGGCAACCTGGCCTTTGATGATATTTACATGACTGACAAGATCAATAGCGCAGCCCTATCAAACGATCAAGTCCTATCCTGCAAACAGCCGCCGTCGCTCAGTGCCGCGGGCCCGTGGCCGGCCCTTCGGCCGAACGGATGATCAGCCATCCCAGAAGAGCGAGCACCACGCCCGAAGCCTGGAACAGCAGATCGAAGGCCAGCGGCGACGGCGCATATTCGTTCACATGGTGCACGCCCAGGATGAAATGGTCGATGCCGCCCTCGATGAAGTTGAACAGCCCCCAGCCCAGCAGCCACGAACCCCAGAACACCTGCGGCGACCAGGGCACGTCATGGCGGCCCGCGACACGCACCAGCATCCACAGGCCGATGAACGTCATGATCCACACGGCGGCGTGGAAGATTCCGTCCCAGAGCATGTTGATCTTCGCGTCCACCAGGTTGGTCGGCGGCAGCCAGCTCGAGAGCATGTTGTGCCACTGCAGGATCTGGTGGAACACGATGCCGTCGACAAAGCCGCCCATGCCGGCGCCCATCAAAATGCCGGCGGCGATCAGCGGTCTGCGGTGGGTCATTGGGAAGTCTCCTTGGAGCGATAGAGCCAGACGGCAAACGCCACCAGCAGCAGCACCGGCACGGTGAGCATCGCCAGGCGCACGCCAAAGTGCGCGTCAAGCACGCCGGCCAGCACCATCGTGCGGCAGGGGGAGCAGGCATGCGCCTGCAGCGGCGCCAGAAGCAGGCAGGTGAACAGGAAGCGGATGGGCATCGCGCCATGCTAGTTCAGCCCGTGCCGGACCGGGCCGCCGCCGCGGGAAAATGGCTTGTCGCCTACAGCAATGCTTGCTCGCCGCTCTGCTCGCCCGCTGCGACCGGATTGCAACGCCGCAGCCACGCCTGGATGGCGGCGTTTGTGCCCGCATCCATCGATCCGATACGCTCGTTGCACCCCCTTGAAGGAGTGCCGCCCCATGACCGCATCGGCCTGGCTTCGTCCCCTTGGATCCCTGCTGCGCTGGAGCCTGCACGCGCTTGCCGCGCTGGTGCTGGCCTGGGAGGTGCTGGCCATCGCCCATTTCCCGCTGCTGGACGCTCCGCTGCGCTGGCTGCTGGCCGCGGCGGTGGCGGCGTTTTCCCTCTGGGGCCTGTGGCTCAGCCACCGGCGCTGGCCCAAGGCCGCGGTGCTCGCGCTGTGGTTTGGCTGCTGGCTGGCCTGGATGTCGCTCGAGCCCTCGCACGCACGCGACTGGCGCCCCGAAGTGGCCGTCATGCCGCGCATCGAGATCGACGGCGACCTCATCCGCATCACCGGCTATCGCCATTTCGACTACCGCAGCCCCGAGGATTTCACGCAGCGCTTCGAGACGCGCGCGCTGCGCCTGTCGCAGCTGCGCTCGCTGGACTTCTACCTGTCCTACTGGATGCCCGGGCCCGTGGGCCATACCTTTGTCAGCTTCAATTTCAACGATGCGCCGCCCGTGAGCATCTCGATCGAGACACGCCCCGAAGTCGGCGAAGGCTTCGACCCGCTGGCGTCGCTGTTCCGGCATTTCGAGCTGATCTACGTCGTGGGCGACGAACGCGACCTGGTGCGCGTGCGCAGCAACTTCCGGCGCGAAGACGTGTACCTGTACCGCACCAACGTCAGCCAGGACGCGGCGCGGCGCCTGTTCCTGGTCTACGCCGAACGCATCAACGAACTGGCCGGGCGCCCCGAGTTCTACCACCTGCTGAGCAACAACTGCACCATCAACATCCTGCGCTACGCCAACCGCATCGGGCGCGAGGGGCGGCTCGATATCCGGCATGTGCTCAATGGGTACAGCGACCGCTATCTGTACGGTGCGGGCGTGATTGACACGTCACTGCCCTTCGACGCGCTGCGCGCACGCTCGCGGATCAATGCTGCGGCGCAGGCGGCTGATCAGGCGGTGGATTTTTCGGAGCGCATTCGGATGGGGCGGCCGGTGCCTGCGATGTCCACGGCCGGGCCACTTGCCCATTAGCTGCGGCTGCCGCGTTAAACCGTTCGTGGTGATCCTGAGCCTGTCGAAGGATCGAACCATGAACGTCCTGCGCTCCAGATCAGGACAAACGGCAACGCCTCAAACGCCGCTCCCACAACTCCTAGCACAAAAAATTCCAAAAAAGATGCAACTAAACGCATCCGACCCGTTACTCAAGCAGAACCGTCTCACCAACGACATCAGCTTTACCGGCTCAACCTGCGACTGCATCCCTGCCATGAACCACATCTATAGCGTCCTCTGGAACAAGGCCCTGGGCCGATTCTGTGTCACCAGCGAACTCGGCCGCAGCCGCAGCCGGGCCACCACGCGCCGCACTGCGGGCCCGGGCATGGCGCTGAGCGTTCGTCTGCCAGCGCTGGCCATATCGGTGGCGCTGGCCTGGGCCATGCCGGCGTGGTCGCAGGCGGTGCTGCCCCAGGGCGCGAATGTAGTGTCTGGCAATGCGCAGGTCACCACGGCGGGCAACCAGATGACGGTGCAGCAAACCACCGACAAAGCCATCCTCAACTGGCAAAGCTTCAATATCGGCGCTGGCAAACAGGTCAACTTTCAGCAGCCAAATGCGGCTTCGGTGGCGCTTAACCGTGTGGTGGGAGCCGATGCCTCTGCCATCCATGGCTCGCTCAACGCCAATGGCAAGGTGTTTCTCGTCAACCCCAATGGCGTGCTGTTTGGCCAGGGCGCTAATGTCAATGTCGGTGGCTTGGTGGCCTCCACGCTGGATATCTCTAACGAGAACTTCCTCAACGGCAAATACCAATTCAACGGCCAGGGCACCAACCTGCAGGGCGGCGCCGTCACCAACCAGGGCACGATCACCGCGGCCGAGCATGGCGCGGTAGCGCTGCTGGGCGGCACCGTCAGCAACCAGGGCACGATTGCCGCCCGCCTGGGCTCGGTGGCACTGGCCGCAGGCAACCAGGTCACGCTGGATTTCGTGGGCGACGGGCTGCTCAATGTGCAGGTGGACCAATCGGCCGTGAATGCCCTGGCCGAGAACCAGCAGTTGCTGCAAGCCGATGGCGGGAGTGTGCTCATCGCAGCCAAAGCCACCGATGCGCTGCTGCAGACCGTGGTGAACAACACCGGCACGGTGCAGGCGCGCACGGTGGGCGAACGCGAGGGCAAGATCGTGCTGCTCGGCGGGTTCAATGGGGGCACGGCGCGGGTGGCGGGAACGTTGGATGCGAGCGCGCCCGACGGCGGCAATGGCGGCTTTGTCGATACCAGCGGCGCGAATGTGCAGATCGAGGCCGGCACCCGAGTCACGACCCTGGCGGCACAGGGCAAGACCGGCACCTGGCTGATAGACCCGACCGATCTGACCATCAGCGCAGGCAACGCACCCCAGACCCAAAGCGGCATTGGCGCCCAGACGCTGAACGCCAATCTGGCTACGACCGATGTGACACTGCAGACCGTGGCAGATGGCGCCGAGGCCGGCGATATCCACGTCAATGCGCCAGTCTCCTGGAACCAGAACAAGCTGACGCTCGAGGCCCATGGCAGCATCAATATCAATGATGTCATGTCGGTCGGCGGCTCCGGCACTCTGGCGTTGAAATACGGCAACACGAGAGGCTCCCTTGGCATAAAGGGCAACTACCTCAAGGTCAGCGGACGGGTGGATTTCGCGAATGCGGGTGCTGGCCAGCTGACCATCAACGGCGAGGGCTACACAGTCATCAAAGACTTGAACGGCTTGAATGACATTAGAAACACCCTCGATGGAAAATTCGCGCTAGGTGGGGTCATCGATGCCAGTGCGACGAGCAGTGGCGAAGGATTTTTGCCTATTGGCAGTGGATCAGCCAGTTTCACCGGCACATTGGATGGACTTGGCCATACCATTGACGGACTTACCATCAATCGCCCTACTGAAGACCATGTAGGACTTTTTGGCTACACCGATAATTCCACACTGCGCAATGTGGGTCTATTAGGTGGCAGCGTAACAGGTTCGAACAATGTTGGCGCACTGGTCGGGACAAATTTCGGCGACATTGAATATACCTATGCTACAGGACAGGTCTCTGGAGCAGAAAATGTTGGCGGACTGGTCGGAACCAATTACAAAAAAATCGATTTTTCTTATGCAACCGGGAAAACCTCTGCAACCACTTCTGCTGGCGGGCTAGCTGGTTTGAATCACAGTGAAATCCTGAATAGCTATGCAACAGGAGAAGTCCTCGGGCAAGATTCAAAAATTGGCGGATTGGTCGGGGATAACCAAGGGGTAATCAACAACGCTTATGCTACAGGAGCTGTTTCCGGGACATATTCTATTGGAGGACTGGCTGGAAATAATGCCTCTTCAATCGTGATCGCCTATGCAACAGGAAAAGTCGTCGGGACGGGCTCTTTTGGTGGTTTAGTCGGATCGCAAGACGGCTTCACCGGTGGTTCCTATTGGAACACTGAAACCACCGGTCAATCAACCAGTGCTGGTGGTTCTGGCCTGACCACCAGCCAGATGTTTGATACCAGCCAATGGCAGGCATTTGGCTTTGGCTCGGATTGGGGAAATGCCAACGGGAAAACCACACCCTATCTGCTGGGCATGGCCGGAAATCAGGTATTCAACAAGAACGATCTGCCAACAGGCACGATCAATGCCACAACCAACCGTCCAAAGCTCTATACCGCGATCCTGGACGTCAATCAACTCCAAGACATGCAAAAAGGCCTGAGCCAAGCCTATGTGTTGGGCAATAACGTGGATGCGACTGCCACCAAGAACTGGAATGGCACGCAAGGCTTTGCACCGATTGGCAGTCACGCAGCCGCATTCACGGGAATTTTTGATGGCCTAGCCCATGCCATCACCGGACTAACTATCAACCGCCCGAGTCAAGACTTCGCCGGCCTTTTTGGATATATTCAGAACGCCTCGCTGCGTAATGTAGGACTAGTAAATGTCAAACTTACGGGCCGCGAATCCACGGGGGCGCTAGTAGGCGAAGGCGATGGAAAAAACATTATCGAAAATTCGTATGCCATTGGAAAAGTACACGGCACCGCCATCGTCGGCGGATTGATTGGAAGAAACACCGAAGGCAACATATCCAATTCTTATGCTGATGTGGAAGTATCTGGATCGAGTGTGATTGGCGGGCTGGCTGGTGAAAATATGGCTGGTAACACGGGCGCTACAGCCCTCATTTCCAATTCATATGCAAGCGGCATCGTAAATGCAACCAACTCTGCAGCAGGCGGGCTAGTCGGCAGAAATACTGCGCACACTTCTGGCACAGCTCGCATATCCAACTCTTTTGCCACCGGATTTGTTTTAGGAAAATCTGGCGTTGGCGGATTGGTAGGAATTCACCAGGTCACTGTTATGTTTGGCTTAAAACCTGTGGCCAGCATTTCCAATGCTTACGCCTCAGGCCACGCGACGCTAGTTGGTCAAACAATTAGCGCTAACGGAAATATTCCAACTGTCACAAATTCCGCAGTACTTACTCTTGCGGAAATGAAAAAAAGTGCACGCTTTACAGACTGGAATATAAGCAACACTGGTGACACCAATACCATTTGGCGCATTTACGAAGATCAGACAACGCCGCTGCTACGTAGTTTCCTGACGCCAATCACCATTACCCCGACCGCAACTCAGCGCGAATATAACGGCTTGGATATCCACACGCGTGAATATACTTCATCGATAGCGATTGACCCCAGTCGTGCGCTGATGGGAACGCTGAGCTATAAAACACCGACTAAAAATGTCGGTAACTACCAAAACAATCAGCTGACTCGCGTCAGCGAACTCTTTTCCAACCAGCAGGGCTATGACATCAGCTATGCCGCGCCTACTGGTACGTTGGAAATTGTTCCTAAAAAAGTCACTAGTGTGAGCGGCATTGCCGCCCAAGGCCGCGTTTACAACGCCAATACCGATATCACGCTGCTGACCGTCAATGCGCAGGTCCAGGGCCGGTTGGGTGACGACGTGGTGACCGTGGCCGGCGCCACCGGCAACCTGGTCGACAAGAACTGGGGCGACGCCAAGGCGGTCAACGTCACCGGCATTCAGCTGGGCGGCAACGATG
>Ga0308164_10000451_pt1 | contig 71490 bp, 52 predicted proteins | sample PhyTR2_FD_201031 | JGI IMG/M metagenome (GOLD analysis project Ga0308164, IMG submission 201031) | Phyllosphere microbial communities from UC Gill Tract Community Farm, Albany, California, United States - DLSLT.R2 | ecosystem: Host-associated > Plants > Phyllosphere > Unclassified | place: USA... | reverse complement strand
CTTTTCTGTCAGCGGACGATGTCCGCCTGAGTTATTTCTTGTTGCTTACTTCTTGGTGCTGTCTTTAACGCTTTCTTTGACATCACCATAAGCTTTTTCAGTTTTGCCTTCGACTTGCTTGGCAACACCTTTGGCTTGCTGTTCTTTGCTGCCGATTGCTTCGCCCACTTTTTGTTGCGCTTTGCCAGCGATATCTTTAGCAGTACCTTTAACTTGTTCTTTGTTCATGAGTATTCTCCTGCGAAAAAGTGATGGCGTTGAACGCCTTGATGAGCGGGATTGCTCAACCTACGCCCTCACTATGCCGCAGGGAAAAGCGCGTATCGGTGCGCTATGCCACATAGATTGCCACATTGCATATTTCCAATATTTTCTTGCAGAAAACAATCAGAACTGCGTGCGTAAACCCACGAACAATCGCCTGCCGGGTGCCGGTTCGTAGAACCGACTGTTGCCGTCATTGACGATGACCGAACCTGCATACGCTCGATCAAATAAATTATCGACGCGCCCAAATAGCATCATCGCGGCAGAACCCATCTTGAATTGATAGCCGCTGCGCAGGTTGATCTTAGTGTAACCGGGTGCTGCTTCGCTGTTCGTGTCGTTAACCCAGGTCTTGCTGCTGGCATGCCATTCGATCGCGCTAGAAAATGCTTCCGTCCAGCGCATTTGCAGATCGCCATACAAGCTGTGTTCAGGCACACCGGGCAATCTATTCCCCGCAGGGATGGTCGTACTGACATTGCTAAAACTGCGGCGGAACTGGGCATCCAGCCAGGTGTAGGCAAGCTGCGTTGACCAGCGCGTATCCCAGTTTGCTTTCCATGCCACCTCCATACCGCGTCGCTGCACACCATCGACATTCTGGAACACTGACCGTCCATCGATAGCGGCCTGAGGCACGATCTCATTCTTGCTGCGCGATTGAAACAACGCCAGGTCAAGCTCATGTTGCGCGGTCTTGATGCGCGCACCGATTTCGCTCTGCACACTGGTCGATGCCTGCAAACCCAGATTGGGTCCGGTACCGCCCAAGCGATAAGCCGCTTCGGCCAGGGTCGGCGTCTCGAAACCCTTGCCGACGTTGGCATACAGATTCAACCACTCACGCGCATTCCACATAAGTCCAACGACCGGACTGGTTGCACGATAGGTCGTCTGTCCGCTGTCGTCCGGATTCGCCCCCACAATAAAATCATCATCGACGGTCAATCTGACCTGACTGCTACGCACGCCGCCAATCAAACGCCACTGCGGTGCAAAAGTCCAATCCACCTGTGCATACACATCGCGATTGCGTGCGCGGTTGCGTTCGTCGCGTCGCAGGGTTGTCGGTGTGCCGGCCGCGTTATCGAAGCCGCGGCGACGTTCGCTGAGCGCATCAAGATCGACACCCACCGTCCAGTTCAATGGCAAGCCATTGGCAAGCGTTTCATGCGTCCAGCTCAGGCCCACACCGCCGTAACTGCGATCAAGATCGATCACCGCACCGGACGATGTCGCACCACCCGGAAAGCCAAGCGTCTGGAACACCTGTCGCTCACCACCGTACACCCGTGCACTCAACTTGTTCTGCTCGCTCAAACGATGATCGATCACCATGCCCACCTGCTGCTGTCTGATCGTCTTGCGCGTGTCGAAATTCAATGCATTCGGGACCACACTGCGCGGACTATCGATGAATGCGCGGCGGGTCAATCCCAACGGGTCCTGAGACAAGGGTTGATCGAAGGAACTGAAGATGCCGGTAATGGTGGTTGCCTGCGATGGTCTTGCCACCACCTTGCCGTTGATAGTGGTGCGGCGCGCAGCGCTGTGATCACGATAGCCATCGGTTGCGTACTGCGATACATCAAGCACCGCGCCCAGCGTTTCACTACCGCCACCGACCGACAGTCCGTACTGTCGCTGTCCATCCGATCCGGCACCAATGGATAGCGAAGCTTCCGGCTTCAAGGGCGGTGCCTTGCTGAATATCTGCACCACACCGCCCGCAGCATTGCCGTACAACTGAGCCAGCGGGCCGCGCAAGACTTCGATACGTTCGGCCGAAACCAGGCTGGCAGCCGATGCCTGTCCCTGTCCGTCCGGCATGGTGGCGGGAATGCCATCGATCAGAATGCGTACACCGCGCACGCCAAAAGTCGAACGCGTACCAAAACCTCGTACCGACAGTTGCAAGTCCTGCGCATAGTTTTGCCGTTCACGCACCAGCAGACCGGGCACGCCGGCCAGCAATTCGGAGATATTCACCAGCGGTGATTGCTGGCGAAAGGTATCGACCTGCACGACATCGATGGCCGCTGGTGCATCAAAACGTGCCTGCTCCATCCGACTGGCACTGACGACGACTTCCTGCAATTGCTGCTCCTCCTGCGCCTGCACATCGAATGTACAGACGGCAAGGATTGCGCTGCCCATGGCGGTGCGCAAGAAAAGTCGGGGTGGCAAGCGAAGAGAAGAAAACATGGACGTTGCCACAAGGATATGGGATGCCAATCTGACCCAGCCAGTCGCGTTTAAGTTCTAAGGCATCTGAAGGTAACTGAAGGCCATTGTTAATGCGCGTACAGACAAGCTAATCACCGACTTGCTAATTTGCATCACAGGCGACAGCGCCGAAGGGAGATCCGATGAGCGACATGGTGGTGGCAAGAAAGGAAGGCTTGTACTGTGTGCCGGGCAGTTTCTACATTGATCCGTGGCGTCCGGTCGAGCGCGCGATCATCACGCACGCGCACGCCGATCACGCCCGCGTTGGCCATGGGCACTATCTGTCGACCGATCAGGGCGAAGGCATATTGCGCACGCGGCTCGGTGAAATCAATCTGCAAACGATTCCCTACGGTGAACGCATCACACATAACGGCGTGACGATCTCGCTACACCCGGCCGGCCATGTACTTGGCTCTTGTCAGATCCGGATGGAGCATCAAGGCGAAGTCTGGGTTGCTTCCGGCGATTACAAGGTCGAGCCGGATGGTACCTGCGCGCCGTTCGAACCGATCCGCTGCGACACCTTCATCACGGAATCCACCTTTGGCCTGCCGATCTATCGCTGGCAGGCGCAGTCTGAAATCTTTGCCGATATCAATCAATGGTGGCGCCACAATGCCGACAGCGGCCGTTGCAGCGTGTTGTTCTGCTACTCGTTCGGCAAGGCGCAGCGCATCCTGCATGGCATCGATGCCGGGATCGGACCGATTGTCTGTCATGGCGCGGTCGAACCCTTGAACCGCGTCTATCGCGATGCGGGTGTGCGGATTCCCGACACGCTGGCAGTACCAGAGATCAAGGACAAGACGCTGTATCAGCGCGCACTGGTAATTGCGCCGCCGTCGGCTGGCGGCTCGACCTGGATGCGCCGCTTCGGTGATTACAGCGATGCCTTTGCCAGTGGCTGGATGCAATTGCGCGGCGCACGACGACGACGCGCAGTCGATCGTGGTTTTGTTCTGTCCGATCATGCCGACTGGCCGGGACTGATGCAGGCGATCAAGGCAACCGGCGCGCAACGCGTGATCGTCACGCATGGTCAGGTACCGGTACTGGTGCGCTGGCTCAATCAAAATGGACTGGATGCCAGCGCCTTCGACACCGAATACGGTGATGAAGATAACGAAAGCGACGAAGCCGCCTCCACCGAGTCGGCACAGGCCGATCATGCCTGACGATTATGCGTAACAATCATGCATAACTTCGCCCGCCTGTATGCCGAGCTCGATGCCACCACGGCGACCAATCGCAAGCTGGACGTGCTGCGCCAGTACTTCAGCCATACGCCACCGCAGCATGCCGCATGGGCCGTGTATTTCCTGGCCGGTGGCAAACCCCGTCAGGCTGTACCGACCAAGCTGTTGCGACAGTTCGCCATCGAGTACGCCGCCATCGACGACTGGCTGTTCGATGAGTCGTACCAGGCCGTCGGTGATCTGGCGGAAACCATCGCGCACATTCTGCCGCCACCACACAAGGAGAGCGATATCGGCCTGGACGAGTGGATGACCGAACGTATTGCGCCCTTGCGTGGTGCCGCGCCGGAAACCATCCGTGCAGCCTTGTTCTCATGGTGGGATGAAACCGACTGGCGTGAGCGCTTTCTGTTGATGAAGCTGATCGGCGGCGGCTTTCGCGTCGGCGTCTCCAAACTTCTGGTCACGCGTGCGTTGGCAGAAGTCGCAGAACTCGACAGCAAACTGGTTGCGCAACGCCTGATGGGATGGACAGATGGTCGCGTCGCGCCAACTGCAGAGCGCTTTACCCAACTGATCTCGCCACTCACGCAGGACGAACATCTATTGCGCGGCGGTCAACCTTATCCCTTTTTCCTCGCACACCAACTCAACGCCGAGCCACAGACACTGGGGCCTACTGACAACTGGCTGGTCGAGTGGAAGTACGACGGCATACGCGCACAGCTGGTGCGACGCCACAACCAAAGCTGGCTATGGTCGCGCGGTGAAGACCTGATCACGGATCGTTTCCCGGAAGTCGCCGCCATTCCACTAGCGGAAGGCACCGTCATCGATGGCGAAATCCTGATCTGGCATGGTGAATTGCCTGCCTCGTTTGCCGATCTGCAAAAACGCATCGGACGAAAAACCATCAGCGCAAAAATGCTGGATGAACTGCCGGCAGTGCTGGTGGCCTACGATCTGCTCGAACACGAGGGCAAGGACCTGCGCAGCATGCCGCAATCGACGCGACGCGCCCTGCTGGAAACCATCGTGGAACAAACCGGTAGCGCCACACTCAAGCTGTCGCCATTGATCGAAGCGAGCGACTGGGATGCCATGGCACACATACGGGAAGAAGCGCGGGCTCGTGTGGTGGAAGGCATGATGCTCAAGCGCGTCGATGCGCATTACGGCGTCGGTCGCACCAAGGATGTAGGGGTCTGGTGGAAATGGAAAATCGATCCGTATTCAGTCGATGCGGTCCTGATCTACGCGCAGGCTGGCCACGGCCGCCGAGCCTCGCTGTACACCGATTACACCTTTGCGGTGTGGGATATCGATGCCGATGGTCAGCGCGTACTGGTGCCTTTTGCCAAAGCATATTCCGGTCTGACGGATGCCGAGATCGCCAGTGTCGACGCACGCATTCGTAAAACCACCATCGAGAAATTCGGGCCGGTGCGTAGCGTCAAGCCGAGCATGGTGTTCGAGATCGGTTTTGAAGGCATCGCACATTCGTCGCGACACAAGGCAGGCATTGCCGTGCGCTTTCCCCGCATATTGCGCATGCGGGATGACAAGCCGGTGGAAGAAGCCGATACGCTCGCGGTCCTCAAGGACATGCTGCCGTGAACAAGCGCATCCAACCTGAAGAAGCGACACCTGCCGCCGATAAAACAGGTTCGTCTACAACGGGTTCACCTACGCCAAGACAACGTGTCGATGCGTGGTTTGCCGCACGCGGCTGGAAGATTTTCCCGTTTCAAAAAGAAGTCTGGCGCGCAGCGTTAGCTGGTAAATCGGGCCTGCTACACGCAACAACCGGCTCAGGTAAAACCTACGCGGTCTGGCTGGCCGCCTTGTTGCGCATCATGCGCAGCGACGCCAAATCCTCTCACCGCAAAGCCGGTTTGCGCGTGCTGTGGATCACGCCGATGCGCGCTCTCGCGGCCGATACGACACGCTCGCTGCAGGAACCGCTGCAAGTCCTCCTGCCCGCTTGGGAAGTCGGCATGCGCACCGGTGATACCGGATCGGGCGAGCGCGCACGGCAAAACAAGGCACTACCGCCAGCGCTGGTCACCACACCAGAAAGTCTGACTCTGATGTTGAGCAAGACGGACGCCGCCGCGCAGTTCAAGGCGCTGGACATGATCATCATCGATGAATGGCACGAACTGCTCGGCAGCAAGCGCGGCACGCAAACCCAGCTTGCACTGGCACGCCTGCACCAATGGAATCCGGACCTCGTGGTGTGGGGATTGTCGGCCACGCTTGGCAATCTGCAACAAGCGCAGGATGCACTGCTCGGCGCCAACAGCCCGCAAGGTGTACTGGTACAAGGTGTGATCAAGAAAGACCTGCTGGTCGATACGCTGATCCCGGACAATCCCTCGCGCTTTCCGTGGGGCGGCCATCTGGGCATTCAGATGCTGCAACCCGTGATCGACGAGATCGACAAGCATGCCACAACCCTTGCTTTTACCAACACGCGTTCACAGGCCGAGATCTGGTACCAGAATATGCTGGCCGCCAAGCCGGAATGGGCAGGACTGATCGCACTGCATCACGGCTCGCTCGACCGCGAAGTGCGCGAATGGGTGGAACAAGGATTGAAGCATGGCCAGCTCAAGGCCGTAATCTGCACATCCAGCCTGGATCTGGGCGTCGACTTTCTGCCGGTCGAACGCGTACTCCAGATCGGCAGTGCACGCGGTGTGGCCCGTCTTCTTCAACGCGCCGGGCGTAGCGGTCACGCACCCGGCCGCGTATCGCGCGTCACGCTCGTGCCAACCAACAGCCTGGAACTGCTGGAGGCAGCAGGTGCGCAACGTGCAATTGCTAAACGGCAGGTCGAGGCACGCCCGATTCCCAACAAGCCACTCGATGTTCTGGTGCAGCATCTGGTGACGATTGCGCTCGGCGGCGGCTTTACATCGCAAGCACTGTATGAAGAAGTCAAGTCGGCCTACGCCTATCGCGAACTGACGCCGGAAGAATGGCAATGGGCATTGGACTTTGTCGCACGCGGCGGCCAGAGCCTGACCGTGTACCCGGAGTATCGTCGTGTGCTGCCCGACGAAGAAGGCATCTATCGCGTCCCCGATGCCGCCATCGCACGACGGCATCGCATGGGCATCGGTACCATCGTGTCGGATGCCAGCGTACAGGTGAAGTACATCTCGGGCGGACGCATCGGTTCCATCGAAGAGTCCTTCATCTCCCGCATGAAAGCCGGCGATCATTTCCTGTTCGGCGGTCGCATCCTCGAATTCATCCGCATTCACGAAATGACCGCTTACGTAAAACGCGCCACCGGCAATCGCGGTGCGGTACCGCGCTGGCAAGGCGGACGTATGCCGCTGTCGTCGGAACTGGCACATGCTGCACTCGACTGCCTGCAGGATGCGGCAGCGCATCGCTATGACGGCCCCGAAATGCAGGCCATCGCGCCACTGCTGGAACTACAACAGCGATGGTCCGGACTGCCAACCGCGCACTGCCTGCTGGCGGAACTGACCACCAGCCGAGAAGGTCAACATCTATTCATGTATCCGTTTGCGGGACGATCCGTGCACGTTGGTCTGGCCTCGCTGCTGGCTTACCGTTTCAGTAAATTGCAGGCGTCTACATTGTCAATTTCGATCAACGATTACGGCTTCGAATTGTTGTCTCCGATTGCCATGGACTGGAAGACGCGTTTGCTGGCACCGAACGCCGACGGCTTGTTTTCAACCGATCATTTATTGGAGGACGTGCTTGCAAGCCTGAACGCGACGGAACTGGCGCAGCGCCGCTTTCGTGAAATCGCACGGATCGCAGGACTGATTTTTCAAGGCTATCCAGGACAGCCCAAAAGCAATCGACAACTGCAGGCGTCGTCGAGTCTGTTTTTTGAAGTGTTTCGCAAGCACGACACGCAGAATCTGTTGCTCTCGCAAGCGCAGCGCGAAGTGCTGGAACAGGAGCTCGAACTGACACGATTGCGCGAGACCTTGCTGGAACTCCAGCAACGTACGCTAACGCTACATGAAACAAAACGCGCAACGCCGTTTGCCTTTCCGTTGATGGTCGAGCGCTTCAGGGAAAAACTGAGTACCGAGAAATTGTCCGATCGTGTCGCACGCATGGTGCGTGAATTGGAAAAAGCTGCACTGGAGAAAACTGCATCGACTCGCTGACCATTCCCCTTGCAGGAACCGAACTGCAGCTGCTGCCGCAGCGTGCCGCATTCTGGCCTGCGCACAAGATGCTGATCATCGCCGATATCCATTTCGGCAAGGCCGCGGCTTTCCGCGCGCAAGGCGTGCCGGTCCCGCACGGCACCACCAGCGACAACTTGCAACGGCTGTCGGCGCTGGTCGTTGCACATGATGCAGAACACGTCCTCTTTCTCGGCGACTTTCTCCATGCCAAAGCCTCGCATGCTGCGGCAACACTCCATGCGCTTCGCAACTGGCGCGCGCAGCACACCGCATTACAACTCACCCTGGTCCGCGGCAATCACGATCTGCATGCAGGCGATCCGCCTGCAGATCTGGACATGACGCTGGTCGACGAACCCTACGAACTCGACGCCTTTGCGTTCTGCCATCATCCGCATGCGCAAGCGCGCGGCTATGTATTGGCCGGGCACCTGCATCCAGTGTTTCGAATCAGTACGAGCAGTGATTCTGTACGTCTTCCCTGCTTCGTCTTCGGCGAACAGATTGGCGTGCTGCCTTCCTTCGGTGCATTCACCGGTGGCTTCACCATTGATGCGCAAGCCGGCGAACAGATCTTTGTCGCTGTAGAAGACACTCTCATTCGCATTCCGGTTTAAGGCTCATGTTCAAAATCATGCAGGGCGACAATAGGTCGCACTGATTGCGTGCGTCTGAATAGGCATGCAGCTTGCTAACCTTACGATTGCCTGACAGCGTAGATTGCGCGCTGCTGAAGCGAGCCGCAAAAAGCGGGGAGTCACATCAAATGCCATAGAGCAATCAAATGTTTTAAGCAACAAGTCATTAGCCATAAATCAGCCAGCACGATCCACAACATCAAGTCTGGTGTTTCAACGGGGAAAGATGACAAAAAATGATATCGAAATGTTACGTCGGTAACGTTTTCTTACAAATAGTTGCGGCAGTGTCTGATTCGACTTTGTGACGGGCTTCGGTATCGTAAGGCACATTCAATACACACTATATAAATGGCGCACGCCACAAGCCGCGCACATCTAACTGGGAGAAGTAAATGTCACAACCACGTGTTCTTCTCGTCACATCGGAAGCCGTGCCGCTGGTCAAAACCGGCGGGCTGGCAGATGTTATCGGTGCGCTGGCGGCCAGCCTCTCGACCTTGAAGGTCGATGTCACAATCATGATGCCCGGTTATCCGGCTGCACTCGAGCAGACACACAACCTCAAAAAGATTTCCGATCTGCCTGGCCTGCCAGGGGGTGACGCCGAACTGATGCAAGGCGTGATGCCTGACACCGGTGTCAAGGTTCTCCTGATTTCCTCCCCGATGTTCGCCAAACGCACGGCCAATCCCTACGTGGATCAGAATGGCCAGGAACTCGACGACAACGCAGTTGCCTTCGCCTCGCTGGCGCACGCTGCGGTTCGCGTATGCGCTGGCAAGACAGATTATCCAGTGCCGCACGTGGTCCATGCCAACGACTGGCATGCAGGCCTGATCGCGGCGTTGATGAAGATCGAAAACATCACGAACGTCGGCACCGCGCTGACGATTCACAATCTCGCATTCCAGGGCAACTTTGCCATCGACAAGGCCGAAGAAATTGGCATCCCGGCAGAGATGATTACCGAAGACGGGATGGAATTCTGGGGCAAGATGAGCTACCTGAAAGCCGGTATTGCCTGGTCTGACCAGATCACCACCGTCAGCAAAACCTACGCAGAAGAAATTCTGGGTGAGCTCGGTTACGGCATGCAAGGCATTCTGAACAACCGCAAGGACGTGCTCAGCGCCATCCCGAACGGCGTCGATCTGGATCTCTGGAGCCCGGTCAACGACAAACTGATCAAACGCAACTACAGCGCCGACGACATGAGCGGCAAAGCCGCCTGCAAACGTGAACTGCAACGCCAGTTCAATCTGCCGATTCAGCAATTCACGCCATTGATGGCCGTCGGCAGCCGCATCACTCACCAGAAAATGGCTGATGTGATTCTGGCAGCCCTGCCTGATTTGCTGCAGCGTCATCCGCATTTGCAAATCGCAATCCTTGGTTGCGGTGAGCCACAGTACGAAGCCCAGTTCAAGCAGTTTGCCGCCGACTATCCTGATCGCGTTGGCGTCAGCATCGGCTACGATGAAAATCGTGCGCATGCCTTGCATGCTGGTGCCGATATCCTGCTGCATCCAACACGTTTTGAGCCATTCGGCCTGACACCGATCTACGCCATGCTGTACGGCACCATTCCTGTCGCTTCGCGGGTTGGCGGCTTGTGCGATACGGTGATCGACGCCGGTTCTGGTGAGGAACTGGTAGAAGGCGCAACCGGCATCCTGTTCGAAGGCGAATCGCCGGAAAACCTGAGCGAAGCAGTCGCACGCGCGCTGGCACTCTACGCACGCCCAACCACATGGGAAACCATGCAGCGCACCGCCATGCTGAATGATTTCTCCTGGTCCAGCCCGGCAATGTCGTATATCCAGCTGTACTCCAAGATTGCACCGGCGGCAGCACGTCCACTTTTTCTCGAATTGCTCAAGGAGTTGCTCAAGCCAAAGGCCAGTAAACCCATGGTGAGTCCCTCTCCCCTCAAGATGACCGCTTGAGGAGAAATCGGCATGCGATTTGCATCGCATGCCGTTCGGAGGCCATTCTTTGAAAGAAGGGTTGCCTCGTCCCTTTCATCTTTCAAGTGAAATGGTTTGACCATGCCCAGCCAAACCGCTTCGGGCAATCGCCCGCCGCGCATCTATTGCCTTGCTGCCTCCACCATCGCCCACGATGACGACTGGCCGCAGCTTTTTACCCATATCTCCAGTCTCGGCTTTGACTCTCTGCTGTTGAGCGACTGCGCCACCCTGACATTGCCGTCCACTCAGACCGAGCACAACAATACTCTTCAGCGCCTGACAACTGCCTGCAAGCAACACAAGCTGCGGCTACTGCTTGATCTGGAGATCGATCGTTTACCCAATGATCACCCGCTGGTTGCGGAGCATCGGCATCAGTTTTACGAAGCAGAACCAGCGATGCAAGGTTTGCCTGATCCGCGCTTTGAACCCGCGCTGCGCGATACCAGCCACGTCCGGCTGCGACTCGATGCGACAGGCCTGGATCTGGCCAAACATTACTGGCAAGAGCAGCTTGCGACCTGGTTGAAATCGGGTGTGTCTGGATTCCGTTGTCTTTCGCTGGCACGTGTGACGCCATGGCTTTGGCAGGAACTGATCAGCGCCGGCAAAGCTGCCGATGCGTCCGCCTGCTTCATCGCCTGGACACCCGGCACGCCTGGCGATCAGGTGCTTGCATTACGCGACTGCGGTTTTGATTACACCGTCTCGTCAGACGCGTGGTGGGATTACCGCGCCAGCTGGCTTATCGAAGAACAACATCGCTTAAGTACCATCGCGCCCGTGATTGCGGCACCGGAAGATCCGGCAGGACCACGCCTGTTGCATCGACTGCATCTGGATGATGCCGATACTGCCGAGCGCGCTTACCGCCGCGCGTTGCAAACGGCAGGCGCCACCGCTGATGGCTTGTTGATGAATGCCGGATTCGAATTCGGTAGCGGCACGACATTGGGCGATCTCTACCGTGAGGAAAACTGGCGAAAACCATCCTCCTTCGACCTGTCCGCCGCGATTGCTGAACGCAACAAAGAATCGATTGCGCAAAAGAACGCTGTCACCTCATTGACGCAGATTTCGGCACCGCACGCTGATCTGGTGTTGCTGCAACGTGTCATTGGTACCTCAGACAATGTGCAAGCCACGCTGACCGTGATCAATGCCGATCTGCATTATCCGCACGCGCTGTCTGCGCAACAGTTGCGCGAAGCGGCTTCCGGCTGGACAAGCACGGACGAGAGTACGCACCAGTTGTCGCCAGCCGCAGTCATTACGCTGCCATTACAAACACTGCGCCCCATCGCGCAAACGCCGACGGGTGGCAAAGCAGCCGTCACGCGCGCAGCAAAGAACGCAAGGGTAGCGATCGAGCAGATTTCGCCGGTAGTCGATAACGGCCGCTTCCCTGCCAAGCGCACTGCAGGTGGCGTGATCGAAGTCGAGGCGGATATCTTCGCCGATGGCCACGACAAACTTGCAGCTGCGGTGCTGTGGCGCGCAGCCGATGACAAACAATGGCAGCGCGCACCAATGCGCCTGATCGACAACGATCGCTGGCGCGCGGTGTTGCCATTACAACGCGTCGGCCGACATTTCTTCATGATCGAAGCGTGGCGCGACAATTTCGCCAGCTACCGCGACGAACTGGAAAAGAAGCACAAGGCCGGCCTCAACGTCTCGCTCGAATTGCAGGAAGGCCGTCTGTTCATCGAGAAAACCCTTGCGCATCAACCTGACAGCGGCGAGCACAGCGTAGAACTGAAAAAACTGATCAAGCAACTGCCGCCGAAGACGCGCAAGAAGCTTGAAGAAGATGAGCGCCAACAAACAGTCGAACGTTTTCTTTCGCCGGAAACCGCTGCGCTCATGCGCGATGCCGATCTGCGCGATTCATCGGCGCAAAGTGAGGAATACCGGATCGATGTCGAACGACGTGCGGCCGAATTCTCGAACTGGTATGAACTGTTTCCACGTTCGCAAAGCGGTGACGTCAATCGTCACGGCAACTTTGACGACGTGATCGCGCGTATTCCAGCCGTGCGCGACATGGGCTTCGATACCTTGTATTTCCCGCCGATTCATCCAATCGGCAGTAAAAACAAGAAGGGCAAGAACAATACGTTGACGCCTGCGCCGGAAGATCCGGGCAGCCCGTATGCAATCGGCTCGCCCGATGGCGGTCACGATGCCGTGCATCCTGAGCTGGGCACGCTCGAGGATTTTCGTCGCATGCTGCAGGTGGCACGTGAGCACGGGCTGGAAATCGCGCTGGACTTTGCGATTCAATGTTCGCCCGATCATCCGTGGCTACAGGACCATCCGGAATGGTTTGCGTGGCGCCCTGACGGCTCGATCCGCTACGCCGAAAATCCGCCGAAGAAGTACGAAGACATCGTCAACGTGGACTTCTACGCCGAGGATGCAATTCCGGATTTATGGATTGCCCTGCGTGATGTCGTGCTGATGTGGGTACGCGAAGACGTGCGCGTCTTCCGTGTCGACAATCCGCACACCAAACCGCTGCCATTCTGGGAATGGATGATTGGCGATATTCGCAGCCGCTATCCGGATGTCATCTTCCTGTCGGAAGCCTTTACGCGGCCCAAACCAATGTACCGGCTGGCAAAAGTGGGCTTCTCGCAGTCGTACACCTACTTCACGTGGCGTCATACCAAGCAGGAATTCATCGAGTATCTGACCGAACTGACAGCGGACTCGCCAGCAGGCGGCCCTCGCGAATTTTTCCGCCCGCATTTCTTTGTCAACACGCCCGACATCAATCCTTATTTCCTGCAACGCTCCGGTCGTGCAGGCTTTCTGATCCGCTCCGCCCTCGCCGCCACCCTGTCAGGATTGTGGGGTGTCTACAGCGGCTTCGAACTGTGCGAGGCGCAGGCGGTCACAGGGAAAGAGGAATATCTGGATTCAGAGAAATACGAAATCCGTGCGTGGGACTGGCAACGTCCAGGCAACATCGTGCGTGAAGTCACGCAACTGAACCGGATTCGCAACGGTAATCCGGCATTGCACACGCATTTGAATGTACGTTTTCACACCGCGTCGGACGACAATATCCTGTATTTTTCAAAATCGACACGTGGTGCGTCGGGCGACCGGTTTGGTGACAACACCTTGCTGATTGCCATCAATCTCGATCCTTTTGCTGCACATGAATGCACGATTGATTTGCCACTCTGGCAGTTTGGTCTGCAGGATAATGCCGAAGTGGAAGTCGAAGAATTGATGAGCGAAAGCCGGTTTACATGGCGTGGCACACAGCAAGCTGTTCGTCTGGATCCGCAGCAACTGCCCTTCGCCATCTGGCGCGTGCGTCCGTCCGGCTGAATGCGTTGAAACATCCATCGCAATTCGTTGCCAGATTCTTTGCCATCGAATTGCAGCAAATCAGGAGAGAAGGTAGCCCATGACCAATCCGTTGACCGCACAGATCGCAGAACAGGATATCGCCAGGCCATCGGCCAGCTTTAGCGAGGATCCGCTGTGGTACAAAGACGCGGTCATTTATCAGGTCCATGTCAAATCCTTCTTCGATTCGAACAATGATGGTGTTGGTGATTTTCCGGGCCTGATCGAAAAGCTCGATTACATCGCCACGCTGGGCGTTAACACGATCTGGCTGCTGCCCTTTTATCCATCGCCGCGCCGTGACGATGGCTACGACATTGCGGCATACATTGGCGTGCATGAAGATTACGGCACCATGGACGATGCGCGTCGCTTCATAGAAGAAGCGCATGCGCGTGGCCTGCGCGTCATTACCGAACTGGTCGTCAATCACACATCCGATCAGCATCCCTGGTTTCAGCGTGCGCGACATGCACCCAAAGGGTCGCCCGAGCGTGACTTCTATGTCTGGGCAGATTCGGACGAAGGCTACGACGGCACGCGCATCATCTTTCTCGATACCGAGAAATCCAACTGGACATGGGATCCGGTTGCCAATCAATATTTCTGGCATCGCTTCTACTCGCACCAACCTGATCTCAATTTCGACAATCCTGAAGTTCTCGATGCGGTCCTGGAGGTCATGCATTACTGGCTGGAACTCGGCGTCGATGGTTTGCGCCTGGATGCCGTGCCCTATCTGATCGAGCGCGAAGGTACCAGCAACGAGAATCTACCGGAGACCCATGTCATCCTGAAAAAGATACGTGCCGATCTGGAAGCACACTTCCCTGACCGCATGCTATTGGCCGAAGCCAATATGTGGCCCGAGGATGTGAAGGAATATTTCGGCGACGATGACGAATGCCACATGGCTTTTCACTTTCCGCTGATGCCGCGCATGTACATGGCGCTGGCGCAGGAAGACCGTTTCCCGATCACCGATATTTTGCGCCAGACACCGGAAATTCCTGCCAACTGTCAGTGGGCGATCTTCCTGCGCAATCACGACGAATTGACGCTGGAGATGGTGACCGAGCGCGAGCGTGATTATTTGTGGAATCACTATGCGTCCGACAAGCGCGCACGAATCAATCTCGGCATCCGTCGCCGCCTGGCGCCACTGCTTGAGCGTGATCGCCGTCGGGTCGAATTGCTGAACAGTTTCCTGCTGTCGATGCCGGGCACGCCGGTGCTGTATTACGGTGATGAAATTGGCATGGGCGACAACATCCATCTCGGCGACCGCGATGGCGTGCGTACACCAATGCAATGGACGCCGGATCGCAACGGCGGCTTTTCACGCGCCAATCCCGCGAGTCTGGTGCTGCCTGCCATTCAGGATCCGCTGTACGGCTATCAGGCCGTCAATGTAGAGACCCAGCATGAAGATCCGTATTCGCCACTGAACTGGATGCGTCGCCTGCTGCAGGTTCGTAGCAAACATCACGCGTTCGGCCGCGGCACACTCAAACTGATTTATCCGGACAACCGCCGCATCCTCGCTTACCTGCGCGAATACACCGATGCCGAAGGCAATAGCGAAACGATTCTGTGTGTGGCCAACGTTTCGCACGCATCTCAGGCTGTGGAAATCGACCTGTCGCAGTTTGCCGGTCGTATCCCGGTCGAGATGCTGGGTGGCGTCGCCTTCCCGCCAATCGGACAACTGACCTACCTGCTGACCTTGCCGCCTTTCGGTTTTTACTGGTTCATGCTGGTCAACGACACCAGCATGCCGGCTTGGTACGTCAAGCCGTCCGAACCGCTACCTGATTACCAGACACTGGTATTGCCAAATGGCGCACAGGATCTGTTGCGTGGTGCGGCGCGCGAGACACTGGAAAAAGTCACCCTGCCACGCTATCTGCAATTGCGTCGCTGGTATGCCGGCAAACAGCAGAAACTGGAATCCGTTCAGATTTCGCTCGCAACCACCTTCCCGATCAAACCGGGCATGCTGCCGATGATGTTGACCGAGTTGATCACTAAGGATGTCAACGGTGAAGAACATTACTTCCTCCCGCTTGGCGTATTGGCGGAAGAAGAAGGCGGCTCCAGTCTGCCGCAGCAACTGGCACTGGCACGCGTGCGACGCGAACGCCATGTCGGCATGCTGACCGATGCGTTTTCGCTCGACAATTTTGCGCGACGCGTCTTTGATCTGATCAATGAAGAAGCCAGCATCGAAACCAGCGATGGCACGATCCGCTGCAGCAAGACCGTCGCGCTTAACGAAATCACTTTGCCCGACGATGCTGACATTCGCCGCATGACGGTCGAACAGTCAAACAGCTCGCTGGCGATGGGCGACACCGTCGTTCTCAAGGTCATCCGTCATCTGACGGCAGGCATTCATCCCGAGCTCGAAATGGGTAAGGTACTGACTGAACGTGGTTACAAGAATGCGCCGCTGATGCTTGGCGACATGACACGTATTGCCGCCGATGGCACGCCACACACACTGATCGTGCTGCAACGCTTCATCCACAGTCAGGGCGATGCATGGCGCTGGACGCTGGACACTCTCGCGCGCACCGCACAGCAGACCGACGATACCGGCACCGGTACGCCAGCCATGGCAGATATGGCCGATCCGATTTTCGATCTGCTGCACTTTGCCGACAAACTGGGTACACGTCTGGGTGAACTGCATACCGTGCTCGCACAGGAATCGGATGATCCTGCCTTTGCGCCAGAACGTGCCACCGAAGCCGACTGCAAACACATGGCGCAGCAAATCCATGCGCAACTCGACAAGGCATTTATCGTCTTGCGTGACCATGAAAGCGAGAACAGCGAGATTCGCGAAACGGCGGCACGCCTGCAATTGCTCAAAGGCGGACTGGAATCGCTGATCGACCAGTTGTGTGCCGCCGCGATCGGTTCGCTGCGTACCCGCATTCATGGCGATTTCCATCTCGGTCAGATTCTGGTGTCGTCGGGCGATGTCTACCTGGTCGATTTCGAAGGCGAACCTGCGCGTACTCTGGAAGAACGCCGCGAGAAAAACAGTCCTTGGCGCGATGTGGCCGGCCTGATTCGTTCTTACGATTACGCCGCGTACTTCTCGGCGAACAGCGGCCCCGGCGATCTCAGCGATCAGGCACTGGCAACGCGTCAGCGTTTGCTCGAGCGTTATGTACCGGAATCGCGCGAAGCCTTCCTGCAGGCGTATCGTGCCGCTGCACCCGACCATACCTCGGCAGATGCTCTGCTCGATTTGTTCACGCTCGAAAAAGCAACCTATGAAATCTGCTACGAAGCAGCCAATCGGCCTGCATGGCTGATCGTGCCGCTGCGTGGTCTCAGTGATCTGGCGACACGTCTGCTCGATCTGCCTCCGTCACAAAAATAGTCCTCACAAAATCAAAGGCCGATGATGTCAGAAGTCTCCGCTTCACTCCCCCAAGCTGCTGAAGATGCGCAGCGCGATGCCTTGCTGCACGGTCGTCTTGGCGATCCGTTTGCATTTCTTGGCCCGCATGCAAACGGCAAGGAAATCAAGGTCCGGTCATTCCAGCCTGGCGCGCAGGCAGTGCGTGCACGCTGCGGCGATCAGGTCGTTGAATTGAGTCAGCAGGCCAGCGATGGACTGTCTGGTCTGTTTACCGGCAAGTTGCCGATCTCTGCAAAGAATAAAACACCATCCGCTTCCGACTACGTACTCGAGATCGTCTGGCCGGGTGTCAATGGCGAAACCGTGCAGGTGACCGAAGATCCGTATGCATTCGGCCTGCTTCTCGGCGAACTGGATTTGCATCTGATTGCCGAAGGTCGCCATCGCGAGCTCGGACGCTGCCTGGGTGCATTGCCGATGGTCGTGGACGGCATTGAAGGCACGCGCTTTGCGGTGTGGGCGCCGAATGCAACGCGGGTCTCCGTGGTCGGGGATTTCAATGGATGGGACGGTCGTCGCCATCCGATGCGCGCCAGATCCCAGGCGGGCGTCTGGGAATTGTTCATCCCGCGTCTGGCTGCCGGTGAACGCTACAAGTACGAACTGCTCGACATCAACGGACAACTGCTGCCGCAGAAAGCCGATCCGATTGCACGCGCAACAGAATTACCGCCGGCAACCAGTTCGGTCGTGGCACCTGCAACCGCGTTCCGCTGGAGTGATGATGCGTGGATGAAGGCGCGCGCCGATTTGCGTCCTTGCTCGATGCCGATGTCAGTCTACGAAGTGCATCCGGGCTCGTGGCTGCGCGTGGTCGAGGAAGGCAATCGCAATCTCGACTGGCATGAGCTGGGCGACCGTCTGATTCCGTATGCCATCGAGATGGGATTTACCCATCTTGAATTCTTGCCAGTGATGGAGCATCCATTCTCCGGCTCGTGGGGTTATCAGCCGCTGTCGCAGTTTGCACCGAGCGCGCGCTTCGGCACGCCCGCTGCTTTTGCCGCGTTTGTCGATCGCTGTCACAACACCGGACTTGGCGTGATTCTCGACTGGGTACCGGCCCACTTTCCGTCCGATGCGCATGGACTGGCGCACTTCGATGGCACGGCCTTGTATGAGCACGCCGACCCGCGCGAAGGCTTCCATCAGGACTGGAATACGCTGATCTACAACTTCGGTCGCAATGAAGTCCGTGGTTTTCTGATTGCGTCGGCGCTTGAGTGGCTTGAGCATTTTCACATCGATGGTCTGCGCGTGGATGCGGTGGCGTCGATGCTGTATCGCGATTACAGCCGCAAGGCCGGTGAATGGATTCCCAATATCCATGGGGGCCGCGAAAATCTGGAAGCGGTAGCCTTCATCAAGGAACTCAACGAGGCAGTCGCGAGCCGCTGCCCGGGTGCGTTGATGATCGCCGAAGAATCGACCGCCTGGCCGGGCGTCACCGCACCGGTCAGCGAAAATGGTTTGGGCTTTGCATTCAAGTGGAACATGGGCTGGATGCACGACACCTTGCGTTATATCGAATACGACCCGATTCACCGTCGCCATCACCACAATGACATGACCTTCGGCATGGTCTACGCCTATTCCGAACACTTCACCTTGCCGATCTCGCACGATGAAGTAGTGCACGGCAAAGGCTCGCTGCTGGGCAAGATGCCGGGCGACGACTGGCAGAAGTTCGCCAACCTGCGGTCCTATCTCGGCTTCATGTGGACCCACCCCGGCAAGAAACTGCTGTTCATGGGTTGCGAGTTTGGGCAAGCAGGCGAATGGAATCACGATGCCTCGCCCGAATGGCATTTACTCGACGATCCACGTCATCGGGGCATCCAGCGACTGGTGCGTGACCTCAACCATTTTTATGTCGAACAGCCGGCGCTGCATGAAAGCGACTGTCAGCCATCCGGCTTCCGCTGGATCATCGGCGACGATGCCGACAACAGCGTGTTTGCATTTGCGCGCATGAGCCCCAATGCACCCACCGTGCTGGTGATCTGCAACATGACGCCCGTGCCGCGCACCGACTACCGTATTGGCGTGCCGGAAGCAGGCACATGGGAAGAAGTCCTCAACTCCGATGCTGCTGTTTATGGTGGCAGCAACATCGGCAATGCCGGCGGTGTGACGACCAGCGATCAGACCGCACATGGTCAGAACCAGTCCGTCATCGTCACATTACCTCCACTCTCCACTGTCATTTTCAGAAAGAATCAATAATAAAAAATGGCTTCCAACAATAATTCCCGTACCCGTATCCAGGCTGGCCGGCCGTACCCACTCGGCGCAACGGTCGACAGTTTTGGCACCAACTTTGCGATCTTCTCGGCACATGCCGAAAAGATCGAACTCTGCCTGTTCGACCAAAGCGGCCGGCGCGAAATCGCGCGCCATGTCCTGCCGGAATGTACCGATGAGGTATGGCACGGCTATCTGCCGGAAATCCAGCCCGGACAGTTATACGGCTATCGCGCCTACGGTCCGTATCAGCCGGAACAAGGTCATCGCTTTAATCCGCACAAGCTGTTGCTGGATCCGTATGCGCGCCGCATTCATGGTCAGGTGAAGTGGAGCGATGCGCTGTATGGCTATCGCGTCGGCTCTTCGCGGGGCGACCTATCCTTCGATCGGCGTGACAGTGCGCAATACATGCCAAAAGGCGTCGTCACGGACAATGCATTCCACTGGGGGCATGACCAATCGCCGGATATCTCTTGGGATCAAACCGTTTTTTATGAAGCCCATCTGCGCGGCCTGTCGATGAATGTGGATTCGATTCCGCAGCGCGAGCGTGGCACGTTTGCAGCACTCACCGATCCTTATGTCATCGACCATCTGGTCAAACTGGGCGTGACTTCGCTGGAGTTGTTGCCCGTGCATGCCATCCTGCAGGATCGTCGTCTGGTTGAAAAGAATCTGCGCAATTACTGGGGTTACAACACGCTGTCTTATTTCGCGCCTGAGCCTTCGTATCTGTCGGATGGTTCGCTCAACGAAATGCGCCGTGCGATTCGCCAATTGCATCTGGCCGGCATCGAAGTCATTCTCGATGTGGTCTACAACCACACTTGCGAAGAAAGCGAGATGGGACCGACCTTGTCGTTCCGTGGTCTGGACAACGCCAGCTACTATCGCCTGCTGCCGGACAATCCGCGTCACAGCATCAACGACACCGGTTGCGGCAATACCGTCAACATGTCGCATCCGCGCGTGATCCAGATGGTGATGGATTCGCTGCGCTACTGGGTGCAGGAATTCCACGTCGACGGTTTCCGTTTCGATCTTGGCGTCACGCTCGGGCGTGAAGCCACCGGCTTCGATCCGGGTTGCGGTTTCTTCGATGCCTTACGTCAGGATCCAGTGCTGTCGGGCGTCAAGCTGATCTCGGAGCCGTGGGACATTGGCCCCGGCGGCTATCAGATCGGCAACCATCCAGCCGGCTTTGCGGAATGGAACGGCCGCTTCCGCGACGATGCACGACGCTTCTGGAAAGGCGACACCGACATGCGCGGTGCGATCGCCGCACGCCTGCTCGGCTCGGCCGATCTGTTTGCGCATCATCGTCGTCGACCATGGGCATCGGTCAATTTCATCACCGCGCACGATGGCTTCACGCTCAATGATCTGGTCAGCTACAACGAAAAACATAACGATGCCAACGGTGAAGACAACCGCGATGGCGCCAACGATAACGAGAGCTGGAACTGGGGTGCGGAAGGTCCGACCGAAGACGAAGGCATCCGGTATACACGTGAAAAGCTGCGCCGCTCGCTGCTGATGACCTTGTTCTTCTCCAACGGTACGCCAATGCTATTAGGTGGTGACGAATTCGGTCGTACCCAACATGGCAACAACAATGCGTACTGCCAGGATGATCCCCTGTCCTGGATGGACTGGAAGCAGGCAGAAACCGATCCGGGCAAGTCACTGATCGATTTCACGCAGCGCTGCATCTCCGCACGTCGCGCGCGTCCAACGCTGCATGCGTCCCGTTTTTACACGGGCGATCTGGAAGTGCTGCCCGGCCTCTACGACACCTCATGGTTCGACGAATACGGCCAGCCGATGAGTGAAGAAAGCTGGCATTACAGCGAAGGTCGCTTGCTGACCTTGCGTCGTGTCGCGCGTATTGAAGGCAAACGCAATACCGATAGCGAAGTCACTGCATCACTCTTCCTGCTCAATGCACTCTGGGAAGATCGCGAGTTCGTGCTGCCGGAACCTGTCTTGCAGTGGAAGGTGTTGATCGATGCTGCGCAAAAGGATGGCGAGCCGCCGTTGCATGTGATCGAGAACAATCGCATCACGGTCAGCGCACATAGTGCGGTTCTTCTGGTGGCCGATCATGTCGTCATTTGAGTATTCGTTCGGCGCGCAAGTACAGGGTTCCGGTCGCGTCCTGTTTCGGCTGTGGGCGCCGAGCGCCGATCAGGTCAATCTGATTCTCGATGGCGATACGCTGCATGCCATGCTGGCGCTGCCAGAAGGCTGGTTTGAAGTCGAGGCGGCATGCCAGCCAGGCGCGGTCTATCAATTTGAAATCACGCAGTCCGATGGCAACACACTACGTGTCGCTGATCCCGCTTCACGTGCGCAGGATGGCGATGTACACGATGCCAGCGTGGTGGTCGATCTGCAAAGCTATCACTGGCAATATCCGCTTTGGAAAGGTCGCCCCTGGCACGAGACCATTCTCTATGAGCTACACGTCGGCGCCTGTGGCGGCTTTACCGGCGTCATGCACAAGCTTCCTGAACTCGCTGCACTCGGCATCACCGCCGTCGAGTTGATGCCCATCAATGATTTTCCCGGCACGCGAAACTGGGGTTACGACGGCGTGCTGCCATATGCGCCGGATACCAGCTATGGCACACCCGCCGAGCTCAAGGCGCTGATCGATACCGCGCATGGTCTGGGCATGATGATCTTTCTCGATGTGGTCTATAACCACTTCGGCCCCGATGGCAATTACCTCGGCGCCTATGCCAAGGATTTTTTCCGCGACGACATCAAGACGCCATGGGGTCAGGCCATCGACTTCCGCCGTCGTCAGGTACGCGATTTCTTTACCGAAAATGCATTGTTCTGGCTGCAGGAATATCGATTCGATGGCTTGCGCTTCGATGCCGTCCACGCCATCAGCGAACAGGACTGGCTGGATGAAATGGGTCAGCGTATCCGCAGCGAGATCGGACATGAGCGCCATGTACATCTGGTGCTCGAGCACGATGACAATGCCGCACACCTGCTTGGCAAGACCGCACAAGCGCCATTCGATGCGCAGTGGAACGACGATGGACATCATGTCCTGCACACCTTGCTGACAGGCGAAGGTGATCACTATTACCGCGACTATTGCGAGCGTCCTGCAGAGAAACTGGCGCGTTGTCTGTCTGAAGGTTTCGTCTATCAGGGTGAGCCGTCGCCGATTCGCGACAATGCCCTGCGCGGCGAAACGAGCGCGCACCTATCGCCTACCGCCTTTGTTTTATTTCTGCAGAATCACGATCAGATCGGCAACCGCGCATTCGGCGATCGACTGACCACACTTGCGCGTCCCGATGCGTTGCGCGCAGCGATGGCCTTGCTGTTGCTGTCGCCACAAATTCCATTGCTATTCATGGGTGAACAATGGGGTGCCACCGAACCGTTTCTGTTTTTCACCAGTTATGAAGACAAGGGGCTCGCCGACGCCGTACGTGACGGACGTCGTCAGGAATTTGCCGGTTTCGCCGCTTTTGCCGACGAAGCACAGCGCGAGAAAATTCCCGATCCGAATGCAGCCGATACGTACCGTGCCTCCATCCCGCAACCCGGCGCCGATGCGGCGCAATGGCAAAACTGGATACAGAATCTGCTTGCACTACGCAAGAAACATGTCACGTCCCATCTGCGTGATTGCCACGCGCTTGGTGCCACGGTCCTCGGTGACGCTGCGGTGACGGCTCGCTGGAAGTTCGGCGATGGAAGCGTTCTGGTCGTTGCCATCAATCTGTCCGACAAACCCGTCAAGGTCCGACTGGACAGGATTGCACGCACGGGCGGCGCCGATCTTTTGTTTGAAACCCAACGCACATTGGCGTCACTGGAACGTGATGTCTTGCCTGCCGATTCCTTCATTGCCTTGCTGGAGCCTGCCGCATGAATGCACGTTTGAATGAACATCAAACTGAAAACAACCATAGTGAAGCGCTGATCAGGCTGGCGGAAGCTGCCGGCCTCGCAGTGGAATGGACGGATGCTTACGGAAAACAGCAGCAGGTATCCGGCGCCACTCTGCGCACTGTACTTACCGCACTGCAGTTTGACTGCAGCAGCGATGCTGCCTGCGAAACATCACTCGTCAAATTGCATGAAGACGATCAACGTCTGGCATTGCCGCCATTGATTACCGCGCAGCGCGGACACGACATCGTGTTCTCGCCGCTGGCACAGGTACATGGGCTGCCTTATCGCTTGGTGCTGGAAGATGAAAGCGAACAGAGCGGTCATCTTTCCAGCGAACCCGAAACGCCTGCCCGCATGCCTGCGATAGACACGGTCGGCTATCACCGCCTCTATATCGGTGATGAAAAACCGCTTACGCTGGCGGTGGCGCCGCCGCGCTGCTTTAGCGTCAGCGACGCCGCACACGATCGCACACCGCACTTGTGGGCACTGGCAGCCCAGCTTTACTCGCTGCGCCGCACCGACAAGCCGGGTCAGATCGGCGATGCCGGTATTGGTGACTTCACCGCACTTGAACAACTGGCGCAATCCGCCGCACAGCGCGGCGCATCGGGGATTGCGATCAGCCCCGTGCATGCGATGTTCAGCGCCAATCCATGGCACTTTAGTCCTTACGGACCATCGAGCCGTTTGCTGTTCAATGTCCTGCATATCGATCCTGCAACGATCAGCGGCGAACAGGCATTGAACGACGCGATTGCCTATCTAGAAAACAGCGACGAACGCATCCGTCTGCAAGCGCTCGAATTCATCGACTGGCCGGCAGCAACGCAATGGCGACTCGCCGTGCTGCGCTATCTGTTCGATCACTACGATATTCACACCGATGGCTGGAAAGCCTTTGAAGCGTTCCGCAATGAAGGCGGCACGGCCATCGAGGATCATGCGCGCTTTGAAGCGCTGCATGTCGCCATGCGTAGCCAGGGCATTGAAGGTAGCTGGCGTGACTGGCCCGAAAATCTTCGTGACCCGCGCAGCGATGCCGTCGCTGAATTTGCAGAAACTTATGCAAACGAAGTTGCCTTTCATGCTTTCCTGCAATGGCAGGCGGCACTGGGCCTGCAGCGTGCGCAGCAACGCGCACGTGACAGCGGCATGCCGATCGGCCTGATCAGCGATCTGGCAGTTGGTGCCGAAGGCGGCGGCAGTCAGGCATGGAGTCGCCAGTCACAAATGCTCAACGGCCTTTCAGTCGGTGCGCCGCCTGACTTGCTGGGTCCGCAAGGACAGAGCTGGGGCCTCGCCGCATTTTCGCCACGGGCTTTACGCGAATATGGTTTTCAGGCTTATCTCGAAATGCTGCGCGCCGCCTTTTGCTATGCCGGCGGTGTGCGCATCGATCACATTCTTGGTCTTGCGCGCATGTGGCTGGTTCCGCAGGGATTGCAAGGCACCGAAGGTGTCTATCTGCGTTATCCGTTCGACGATCTGATGCGCTTGATCGCGCTGGAAAGTCATCGTCATCGCGCGGTGGTCATCGGTGAAGATCTCGGCACAGTGCCTGCAGGTTTCGACAAGGCATTGGGCGATGCGGGCCTGATGGGAATCCGCGTGTTGTGGTTCGAGCAGGAACACGGTATGTTCCGCTCACCCGATCGCTGGTCCTCGCAAGCCATCGCCACCACCGCCACCCACGATTTGCCGACGGTAGCAGGCTGGTGGCAAGGACGCGATATCGAATGGCGAGAACAACTATCCCTGTTTGCGCCGGGCGTACAGGCACAGGATGAACAGGATGCCCGCAAGTACGACCGCACACGTCTTTGCAATGCATTGAAGCATCAGTTCCCGGATCGTGCCATCGATTGCGACAGCAGCACACCACCACTGAACGACATTATTGAATTCGTCGCCAGCACACCAGCACCGCTGGTCATCATTCCGCTGGAAGATGTTCTCGGTCTGATCGAGCAGCCCAATGTCCCCAACACCATCGATTCGCATCCGAACTGGCGCCGTCGCCTGGCTGATGCCGCAGACAGCATGCTGGATCAGCCCGATGTCACGGAACGTCTGGCCATTCTTGAGCGCGCACGACAATCAAAAGGAAACCGGTAAATGAGCATTCCCCGCGCCACCGCGCGACTGCAGCTGCACAAGGACTTCACGCTCGACAATGCGGTTGAGGTCGTGGATTACTACGCCCGTCTTGGCATTAGCCATCTCTATCTTTCCCCCATTCTCACGGCACGTCCCGGCTCCACGCACGGCTACGACATCGTCGATCCGACCCGTATCAATCCCGAACTGGGTGGCGAAGCCGCCTTGCGCCGTCTGGTCGCCAAGGTTCATGCAGCAGAGATGGGCATCATCATCGATATCGTACCCAACCATATGGGTGTAGGCGGCGAAGACAATCCGTGGTGGCTCAACGTCCTCGAATGGGGACAGCACAGTCGTTATGCGCGCTGGTTCGATATCGACTGGCATTCTCCCGACCCAACGTTAAGCGGCAAGATCCTGCTCCCCTTCCTGGGCGATCAGTATGCGCAGACCTTGCGCTCGGGCGACCTGCGACTGCAATTTGACGCGGAAAGCGGACATTTCTATTTCCGTTACTTCTCGCATCGATTTCCCTTGTCGCCGGCCAGCACCATCCGCGTACTGCGTCATGGTGGCGCCGCACTGAAAGTCGTCGCCAGTGACTTCCCCGAAGTGCATCCGGATGAACCCGATGCCTTCGACTTGCATGCGACACGTGCCGGCATGCTGCGCGATCTTGCTGCAACCGACGAAGGTCGGGAAGGCATTGCGCTTGCACTGGCATCGGTCGATCCGGATATTGCCGGCGGCGTCGGTCGTCTGCATCGCCTGCTGGAACGGCAAAATTACAAACTGACCTGGTGGCGTAATGCTGCAGAAGAAATCAACTGGCGCCGCTTTTTTGAAGTGAGCGATCTAGCCGGTGTGCGGGTTGAACTCGACGACGTGTTCGATGCCACGCATGCCATGATTTTCAAGCTGTATGCAGAAGGCTTGATCGATGGCGTACGTGTCGATCACGTGGATGGACTGGCCAATCCAACAGCCTACTGCAACGAATTGCGTGAGCGCCTTCTCGCGCTCGCGGCGCAGCGTCCGGCAGACCGGCCGGACGACCATCCGTACATCGTCATCGAAAAAATTCTGACCCGTGGCGAGCGCCTGAACCAGAACTGGAGCATCGATGGAACCACCGGCTATGAGTTCATGGATCAGGTCGGCGCGCTGCTGCACTGCGAAAACGGCCTCGCCTCGCTCAACAAATTATGGATCGAACTGACCGGCGATAACGACGCGTTTGCAACGCATGTCGTGAGCGCACGCCGTCAACTGATCCGTGAGAATTTTGTCGGTGAATTTGCTGCGTTGACGCGTGCAGTGCATGCCGTCGCACGCACCGAACTCGATACGCGCGATATCTCACAAGCTGCCATTCATCGCGTTCTGACGGAAGTGCTGGTTGCCTTTCCCGTGTATCGCACCTACGGCACCGAAGATGGTCGCGATGAAGTCGATCGCGCCGTCATCGAACGCACGCTGGCCGAAGCACGCCGCAATCTCTCGCCGCAGGATCAGCCGCTGCTCGATACCTTGATCACGCTGTTTGACACGGACAATATCGATCCCGATGCCAGCCCGGATGCACTGCCCTTGCGGCAACTGGCCGTACGCCGTTTCGAACAACTGACACCACCACTGGCAGCCAAGGCGGTCGAAGACACCGCGTTCTATCGCTATGGCCGTCTGTTATCACGTAACGAAGTCGGTGCCGATCCGGAATATTTTTCGTCGTCGATTGCCGACTTTCATGCCTTCAATGCAGAACGCGCTGCGCATTTTCCACACACCATGCTGGCGACTGCAACGCACGATCACAAACGCGGCGAAGATGTCCGTGCACGCTTGGCGGTATTGAGCGAGGCAGCAGACGAATGGGCGGAAACCGTACGTCGCTGGAAGCGCCTGCATACCGATTTCCGGATTCGTCTGGCGACAGAAGGCGATGATCCGGAACTGGTGGCACCGTCGCTCGATGACGAGATCATGCTGTATCAAATGATTCTGGGGGCATGGCCATTCGAGTTGCGCGCCGATGATCAGCAAGGGCTGCAAGCCTACGCCGAACGTCTGGCGGCATGGCAGGAAAAAGCCCTGCGCGAAGCCAAGCGACATTCCAGCTGGGCGATGCCGAATGGCGATTATGAATCTGCATGCCGTGAATTCCTGATGGCCTTGCTCGATCGTGAGAAAAGCGCGGGCTTTATCGATGAAATGGTCGCGTGGGTCGAGCGGGTGTCAGCGGCCGGCATTGCAAACAGCCTGACGCAGACACTGATGCGCCTGACCTCGCCTGGCATGCCGGATCTTTATCAGGGCACCGAGTTTTGGGATTTCAGTCTGGTCGATCCGGACAATCGTCGGCCGGTGCACTACGCGGCACGCTCGCTGTTGCTGGCGCAGGAAGATCACGCCGTCGAACGCATCTGCAATCATCGTGGCTGGCACCAGTGTCAGCTCAAGCAACCGCTGATCCATGTTGCCTTGCAGTTACGCAAACGCCTGCCGCAATTGTTTGCCGAAGGCGATTATGTGCCACTTGAGGTAGAAGGCCCACTGGCGAATCATGTGATCGCGTTCTTTCGTCAGGATCAACATCACAACGTGCTGGTCGTCGCCTTGCGCATGAGCCTGCATTTGTTGAATGAAGACCTGTCGTTACGCCATAGCGCTGGCGATGTGCCTGATCACACCGTAGTCGTGTTGCCGCAGGCTTTGCAGGGCGATCACATCAATCTGCTGACTGGCAAGCAAGTGGAAGTGAATGTTGAACGCATCGACATCAGCAATCTGCTCGGAGAGTATCCAGTTGCGTTGATTGTTTTACGTTGATTGCGTTGCGTAGATTTCTTGTATTGGTTTTTTGCATTTTTTCTACCTCGAGCGCGTTTGCTCCATTGCTCGATTACCTGATCGCCCATGAAAAAGCCCGCATCTTGCGGGCTTTTTGAGATTCGCTGTGACACGCCGTGACACGACTTGACAGTTACGCGGCTACTTATCTATCTTGGTGCGCTTGTTGCTCGCTACCGGCACCGCGCCTAGAGTCTGCTGCAACTGTCTGATGTCACGCATACCGGACTGTTTGCCACCGCGTAAAAGATCACTGTTTGGTGGGCCGTATTGCCCATGTTTGACAACCTGCGGACGCGCTGAAAATTTGCCTTGCGCATTGTGCTGATCTGCCATGACTTTCTCCTGTGTGAGATGAACAAGGATAGGGGATGGTTCACGGCCAAGCTGCGTATTTGCAAGCGTATTTGCAAGTTTCACACCTGCCGGACAATCATGGTGCATGGATCGCGCCGCTCGCTATATCAGTCAATTCCCAAATCCACGTAGGATTTTCATTCTTTTGCGAGAATCGTTATGTTCGATACCATTTGCTTATCAAAAACACTTGTCTTGATTGCACAATTATGTGCGCCCGCTCACAGACCCTAGTAACGCTTCCCCGTAAGTTATAGGCTTGATCACTGAAGTGAGCATTTCCTCAACCATGCAAGTTTCAATTCTGATCGTCGAACACTTTCCGGTCGTACGCGCAGGCATACGCAACTGGTTGTCGGCTTTTCCCGATTTTGAAATCGTGGGTGAAACGCCGTCTGCCGAGGAAGGATTGCGCATGGTCAGTGCACTGCATCCTGATCTGGTACTGCTGGATCTGGTTGCATTGCGACGCTTTGGTTACGAACGCCTGTCCTCCTTTCGCAGCGAAAAGCCCCTACTGCCGGTGATCATTCTCAACGGACGGTCCGACAACATGCAGGCACTCGAGATGATGGGTGCGAGTGCAAGCGGCTATTTTCCATCCGACGGCAATGCAGAACAGCTGGTGACCGCGATTCGCACGGTATGCAATGGCGAACGCTATGTGGCAGATGGCAGCACAGGCAAATCGCCGGAACAGGATAATCAACGTCCTACTCGTCACCAAAGCCTGAGCGCACGCGAGTTGCAGGTTTTTCACAGTATGTGTCGGGGCGAACGTCCCACCGAGACGGCCGATCGGCTTTCCCTCAGCCTGTCGACGGTCAATCGCTATCGCAAGCTGGTCTTCAAGAAAATGGACATCGACAGCATGCCCGATTTGATCCGTTACGCGGTCAATCAAGGCATCGAAGTCTTTCCGGAATAATCCGAACACCCTCTTCCACGTCTTTCCGCTGACAACCTTCGCCGGCAGGCTTCATTCCGCCTGCAAAATAACTTATGCTTTCCATAAACTTTGCAGAACATCTATAGTCAGTCTTTAAGACAATTTACTTTCCCGGCAGGATCAATCAGCATTCAAGGGAGCACCATGCAATACATCGGCGGAATCGATATCGGCGGAACCAAGATGGCAGTGGTCGTTGCTGACAGCAACGGCCCGCTGATCCGCATTACCGAACCCACGGCCAAGGAAGGCACATCGCGTGCGCCGGCAGAGCAGGCGATCAGCATGTTGCGCCGCGCCTGCGAGCAGACCGGCGTGCCTTTTTCGGAACTGGGCAATATCGGCGTCAGCTCGTGTGGCCCCTTCATTAAGCAGAACGGCCTGATCGAGCTGATGACGCAGAACATCTGCGGCGGCATCGGCAATCGCGGCGACTTGCCGAACGACTGGAAAACCGTGCCGCTGGAGGCTGTGCTGCGTGAACACTTCACGCACGTGCAAATCCAGAACGATTGCGTCGCTGCACTGGCTGGCGAGCGCGCCTTCGGTGCATTACAGGGAAGCGACAACTGCGCGTACGTCACCTGGAGCACGGGGATCGGCTTCGGCCTGTGTGTCGACGGTACGATGCTGCACGGCAAAAATGGCAATGCCGGTCATGCCGGGCACATGCTGATGACCGAACAGTCGTTGGCGCAATGCGGTTGCGGCAATCTGGGGGACGTGGAAGCGTTGGCCTCCGGGCGCAATCTCGAGATCCAGCACGGGCGCTCCGCCGAAGAACTGTTCAATGCGGTCAAGGAAGGCGATGTCAAGGCGCATGCCGCCGTGATCCACGCGGCCCAATGGTTCGGCCGCGCGCTGTACAACGTGACGGCGACACTGGACCTGCAGGTCTTCGTGATCGGTGGCGCCATCTGGCACCATCACGGCGACTGGCTCGAACCGATCGTCAAGAATGAAATCTGCAGCCGCATGCCGCCACTGACGGCGGGCGTGCAACTGATTCGCCCTGGTCTGGATGCCTATGTGGCCGATATCGGTGCCCTGTATCTGGCCATGCCGCCAGAGTGGATCGGCAACTGGCGCACGCACGCGCTCTGGCAACGCATCGCCGAATTCGATATGGCGTAACGTCGATCATCAGAACGTATCGATAAAACGTATCAAAAAAAACGGCAGATCAAATCGATCTGCCGTTTTTTATACTGGAAGTGCTTTATCGAAATGCAATCCTTGCCGGCACTCGCTGCGCCATGGCAAACGGCGCGTTCTGTTTTTTCGCTCGTGTCGGCGTCGGCACGGCTAACGAATCACTACGCGCTGTCTTGAATACGGAAATCGAGCGTGTCAGATGAACCGTCTGCTCTTCCAGACTGGCTGCGGCAGCCGCCGCCTGTTCCACCAGTGCTGCGTTCTGCTGGGTGACTTCATCCATCTGGGAAATGGCGAGATTGACCTGCGTGATCCCGTTGCTCTGCTCACGACTGGCAACCGCAATCTCGCTGATGATGTCATTGACGTGTCGCACCGAGGTGACAATTTCGCTCATGGTCGCCGTCGCATCGCTTACCAGACGATTGCCTGCATCCACTTTGGTCACCGACTCGTCGATCAACTGCTTGATTTCCTTGGCCGCCGATGCAGAACGTTGCGCCAGGTTGCGCACTTCTGCCGCCACCACGGCAAACCCACGGCCCTGCTCACCCGCACGGGCCGCTTCGACTGCGGCATTCAGCGCGAGAATATTGGTCTGGAAGGCAATGCCGTCAATCAGACTGATGATGTCGACAATCCTGTGTGCCGAAGCGCTGATGTCGTTCATCGTGGTGCCCACCTGCGCCACCACGTCACCGCCACGCGCCGCCACTTCAGAAGCAGACAAGGCAAGCTGATTGGCTTGTGTGGCATTGTCGGCATTCTGTTTCACGGTCGAGGCAAACTCCTCCATGCTGGATGCCGTTTCTTCCAGACTGGAAGCCTGTGATTCGGTCCGCCCGGATAGATCCATATTGCCGGAGGCAATTTCCTTGGTTGCGATCATGATCGAATCGACATTGGTGCGTACGTCGCCCATCACGGAACGCAGGTTCACATTCATCTGCTGCAGGGCGCGCTGTAACTGTCCCATGTCATCCTGGCGACTGGTATCAAACACTACGCTCAGATCGCCACCGGCCACCGCGTTGGCACTGGCCGTCAATGTTTTCAAGGGGCGCACGACGGCGATATGCAGGCTGTTCCAGATAAACAGCGCCAGCAAAGCGCCCACGGCTGTCGCACCACCGTACCAATAGGAAAGCAGAGCACTCTCTGTCTCACTCATCGCCATCACACCCATGCCGATCATCAAGATCAGCAATATGCACATGCCCAGACCGATACGCGCCCCCAGCCCGATGCCGACCAAGGCTGCAATGCGTCCACCCACGCCGGTCGATACCACGTCACCGCGCCGAATCGTCAGGCCACGCGCCTGACCGGTTTTGAATTTGTCGTAAATATGTGCGGCGTCCGCGATCTGTTGCGCCGTCGCCTTATTGCGCACCGACATGTACCCGACGACCTGATCGCCTTCGCGCACCGGCGTGGCATTTGCATAGACCCAGTAAAAATCGCCGTTCTTGCGACGATTCTTGATCACACCATTCCAGGGCAAGCCTTGCTTGAGGGTTTCCCACAGATCATGAAAGGCTTCTTCCGGCATGTCTGGATGCCGCACCAGATTATGCGGTGCCCCCATCAGTTCATCGTCGGCAAAGCCACTGGCTTCCATGAACGCAGGATTGAAGTAGGTAATGCGTCCCTTGGTATCCGTTTTGGATACCAGCGACGTGCCATCCTTCAGAACGTATTCGATATTGGTAATCGGCAAATTGGTGCGCATGCGTGTCTCCTTATTCTGTAATGGCGTCTGCGCGCCGATTGATCAGTTTGAACGCAGTCAAGCTTCATGATGCGCTTACCTATTTGCTCAGGAGTTGCGCAATATCAAAACAGTGGCGATTTCTCCTGACGAAAAATAGGGACTGCGCGACATTGGTAGCCGCTCTAGAGGAGAAGATCGAAGGATGCGACGACCGTTTAAAGATGCCTATCCCATAAATTGGGTATTTATATAAAGCAACGCAGAATGGTCGCTAGAAGTTGAGTAGGCGCTTACCTATACACGTTGTTAAGTAATTGAATGCTTTGGATTTGGTTATATATGTATATATATGCATGCGGTTCCGCAGCCCGCTCCTGAAACAGGGATACGCGCTTCATTCGACATGCTTTGGTGAACAGACAAATCTGGGGGGCTCACAAAACATGCATCCGTGACACAATATCAATCCCTGAAACGCAGCACCCCTGAGGATCATCATTCAATTGCTCTCCAACGTCCCGGAAATTTATGCCGAACTGAGCGTGTTCGCGAAAACAGAACTGGGCCGCATTCTGGTCACGCTGGCGACTATCGTCACGACCACACTGATCGTCAAGTTCCTGCAAAAACGTGCGCGCATGCAAGGCGCCACCGATATTGCACGCCAACGGCGCAATCTGGTGCTGGCCAAGAATCTGGTTTTACTGACCGCAGTGATCCTGATCGGCGCAACCTGGGCGTCCAAGATCGCGGGTGCCGCCTTGTCGCTGGCGGCGGTGGCCGGTGCCATCCTGATCGTCAGCAAGGAATTTCTGCTGAATTTGCTGGGAACGGCAATGCTGGCGATCTCGCGCCCTTATCGGATTGGTGATTTTGTCGAGATCGAGAGTATCTCTGGTCGTGTTCTGGATTCGGATCTGATCGCCACAACCCTGGCTGAAACGATGGAAGGCCATCAATTGACCGGACACACCGTCACCGTCCCGCACTCCATTTTGTTGACCAAACCGGTGCGCAACCTGACGGCGACCGGTCGCTTTACCATCAATATGCTGCCGGTGGCGATCCATCCAAACGAAGACATGCATCTGCAGGAACAGGCCTTGTTGAAAGCCGCCTTCGATATTTGCGGAGACTGGATCGAGGAAGCCAATCGCCATTTTGAACGACTGGAATCACGCGAACTGGTGACCCTGCCTTCCGCGGAACCGCGTGTGCTGATCGAGCTCAAGACGGTCAAGGAATACACGTTTTCCCTGCGTTACTGTTGCCGCCCGAACGAGCGGGTCAAGGTTGAGCAGGCGATCATCCGCCAATATCTGGATACCAGAGCGGCCTACATCGCACCCGCGAGCAATGAATAAATACGTTCTTGATTAGAGCGCTCAATTGACTGCGGGAAACTGCGAATGCATTGGCAGTGTGCGATGACTAACCAATGCCGCTAAACGTTTGTTGATATACTGATCAGCCCGTATTCAATTTGGTCTGTATGAGACGATTCATCGTCATCTGTCTGATCCTGCTGTTCCCTTTACAGGTGTTTGCCGATTCAGCCGAAGATTATCCGCCCACTTACACGTTGGCGGATGGTCAGCCCGATGTGTCGTGCGCTGTTGCGCCGTCGCAATCCCTGTCTCCCTGCAGTGCAACAAACACCAAGCTCGTCCCCGCTCACTTGGACTTTGCCGATATTCTGGTACCGGCACCGGCCAATCCCTTGCCGCGTCATAACGACAGCAGCCGTTCCGTGGCTCTGGCGTCATTTCTGAACGCCACACCGGCCCGCCTCAGCAAACCGCCCCCATCGATCTCGTCAGTCTCGCCCGCCGCACGCATCTTGCTTGATGTGTTGCCTGCGCGCGTCTGACCACTTTCGCTCATGACCGACTTCGCCTGCTGCCGCTTTGCGCAGGCCACCCTTATTCTTTGACAAGGTATTAAACATGGAATGGCTTTCCGACCCCGCAATCTGGCTGGGTTTCTTTACGCTGGTTCTCCTCGAGATTGTTCTCGGCATCGACAACCTCATTTTTATTGCGATCCTTGCCGATAAACTGCCGCCGCATCAACGCGACCGCGCACGTATCATCGGTCTTTCACTTGCATTGCTGATGCGTCTTGGCCTGCTGACGATCGTGTCGTGGCTGGTGACGCTGACGACACCCATATTCTCGATCGGCCCCTTCCCGTTCTCTGGACGCGACATCATCCTGTTCCTTGGCGGCATTTTCCTGCTGTTCAAATCGACGACGGAATTGCATGAGCGCCTTGAAGGCAAGGTGCATGTGCAAAGCGAATCGAAGGTCTACGCCAGCTTTGGCGTGGTCGTCGCTCAAATCGTGGTGCTGGATGCCGTGTTCTCGCTGGACGCGGTGATTACGGCAGTCGGCATGGTCGACGAGTTGTACGTCATGATGGCGGCCGTGATCGTGTCCATCATGATCATGATGTGGGCATCGAAGCCGCTGACACGTTTCGTCAATGCGCATCCGACCGTGGTGGTGCTGTGCCTGAGCTTCCTGCTGATGATCGGTTTGAGCCTGGTGTCCGAAAGTCTGGGCTACGAGATTCCAAAAGGTTATCTGTATGGCGCGATTGGCTTCTCGATCATGATCGAGTTCTTCAATCAGCTCGCACGCCGCAACTTCACAAAACTGGAACTGGCCGTGCCATTGCGTGACCGCACGGCCGATGCGGTCTTGCGTCTGCTCGGCAGTCGTCATCGCTCGCATGGCCCGGCGGAAGAAACGCAAGAGCAGCCGCAACAACAGGAGCACGCGTTCGGCATCGAAGAACGCAATATGGTCAGTGGCGTCCTGTCGCTGGGCGAGCGTTCGATTCGCTCGATCATGACGCCACGCTCGGATATTTCGTGGATCAATCTCGAGGATGACCCGGACAAGATCATTCTGCAGTTGCGCGAGACACCGCACAGCCTGATGCCGGTCTGTCGCACCGAACTCGACAACATCATCGGATTGGCACGCACCAAGGATCTGATCGGCGATCTGGCTGCGACCGGCACCGTCAACGAACAAGGCAGTCTGCGCCAGCCAATCATCCTGCCGTACTCGGCCGGCGTATTGAATGCGATGGCTATCCTGAAAAAATCACCCGGGCAACTGGTTCTGGCGGTTGACGAGTTCGGCAGTATTCACGGCTTGCTGACACCGATCGATATTCTGGAAGCGATTGCCGGTGAGTTTCCGGATGAGGACGAGCGCCCGACAGTGCAGCCCGAAGGTGAAAACCGCTGGCGCGTTGATGGCGCTGCCGATCTGCATTATCTGGAACAGGTGCTGGAAACCCGTGCATTGGTGACGGAAGGTGCCGACTACACCTCGATCGCCGGCCTGCTGCTGGATCGCTTTGCCAGTTTCCCTGAGCCCGGTACCGCGCTCGATCTGGACGGGTGGCGTTACCAAGTTGCAGAGGTCGATGGTCGTCGTATCACAACGATTCTGATCAGCCGCGTCGGCGAAACCCCTGAATCGGAATCCTAAACCTAACGCGACAACTCCCCCGAAACGTTTCAAGACTGCAATGCCGCAATAGGCAAATAGCGTTTTCGGGGAACATTTTGCGTCGCCGCGTCCCTAACCATTATGACAACACCGTTTGCCTGTTGCAGGCGGTGTTTTTTGCATGAGGAAACGCTATGTTTAGATTTGCAGCCGTATTGGCTTCGTTCATTCTGCTCGGCATCACATCGGCTCAGGCAAGCGACCTGAAGATCACGTGCCAGGTGCAGCAAACGACCGAAGGCAAAAAACAACCTGAGTTCAAACGCCGCTTTGAAATCGACTTTGAACCACGCTACTTCAAAACCGCTATTGATAATGGCAAAGGCTTCCGTAGTACGGAGGAAGGCTTTCCGCAAGATATCAACAATACGCGTGTCGTCTTCGTCGATGATGGCAAGGTCAGCCAATACTATGATCGCAGCACGCATGAATACGTCTATCAGGACGTGACTGCCGGCATTGAAGCCAAAGGTAAATGCGACGAAGAAGGTCAGGCTGCCAAATAAAGAGCCGATGTCTTGCTTGTTTGTATTCGCTTTGCAGATTCCCTACTTTATGGGATAGCCATGATCAAGCGTACGGGCGATACTGTGCACGCTTCTTTTCTCTGACTCATTTGAGTACGGCCTTCCGAATGGAAGGCCCTTTTTTTACTTCTCTAACGCCGATGACAGCTCAAGAGTCGATTGAGCCGAAACTAAAATTAGCACCGAAACCCGCAAATTTGCAGCAGTGCAATGCTGATTGCATTACGAAAGTATCTAAAGAACTGCGGTCCTGCTTCCTGAAAAGTTAAAAATTTCGGCGACTTTTTTTAACTAAATCCTCATCCTTTTCGACGCCTTTCCTCACAGTGAAAACAGCGGTTTTTAACCCTTAAAAAACGCAAGAAAATTATAAAAAACTAAGGGAAAACAACTAAGCAAATAAGTGATAACACTTATACGTGTACGTGATAGTACGCATTGTTCGCATAGGGGGAAGTACTTAATCTCTCACGCAATCTTAACGCGATGTGAAATCGCATTGAACTTGGCGTGAGCAATCCCTCCACCTTCAATTCATTCATTCCTCGTTAAGGGCATCGGGACCTTCCCGACAAGTTTCTTCCATCGGCAGCCGTAGTTTGTTTAGGCAAGTTGCGGCGATGTCTGGATTACTCGTCCAGACAGCAGTCTGCTTACCCAAGCAGCGCAGAAACTGAAACATATCTGTTCACCATCCCGACCGGATTGGTAACAGAGGGCGGAACGGCATTCGACCGGTCCAGCAGTCATGGCCGCCTTCCAACACTTTGCGGACGTCTTCGCACTTACTTGCAGATGAACCCAATTGTGTGTGTTTGCACGACACACCAGATTTATAACTTGAGGAAACACAATGAGAAACGCAATTAAAGGAGGTCAAAATGTCTGAACTCTCCGCATCGGCAATCCGCGCTGATCAACCGATCAAGGAAAGCACACGCTGGCTCCAACTGGTCGTCGGTATCGTTTGTATGATCGCTACCGCGAACGTTCAGTATGCATGGACGCTGTTCGTTCCTGAAATTCAAGGTACCTTCGGCTGGGCTCGCGCAGAGATCCAGATCGCATTTACCATTTTCGTCCTGGTGCAAACCTGGTTGGCGCCGATCGAAGGCTTCTTCATCGATAAATTCGGTCCACGTCTGATGGTTGCATTCGGTGCAATCTTCATCGGTTTTGCTTGGGTTCTGAACTCGCAAGCAACGACCCTGATGGGCTTCTACGTTGGCGCAGCAGTTGGTGGTATCGGCGTTGGTTCGATCTACGCTACCTGTATCAACAACGCGTTGAAATGGTTCCCTGATCGTCGTGGTCTGGCTGTTGGCCTGACCGCTGGTGGTTACGGTATGGGTTCGGCTGCAACGATCCTCCCGATCGCTGCGATGATCAAAACCGACGGCTTCCAAGAAACGTTCTTCTTCTTCGGCGTTCTGCAAGGTGGCCTGGCGTTCATCGCTGCATGGTTCCTGCGTGGTCCTAAGTCGCACGAAGTGAAAGCTTCGTCGAAACTGGAACAATCGCGTCGTGACTACACGCTGAAAGAAGCACTGAACACCAAACTGTTCTGGCTCATGTTCCTGATGTTCATCATGGTCGTGACCGGCGGTATGATGGCGGTTGCTCAGTTGGGCGTGATCGCACAAGATCTGGGTGTCAAAGAGTTTGAAGTCAACATGTACTTCTTCACGATGGCTGCACTGCCACTGGCACTGATGCTTGACCGTATCATGAACGGTATTTCCCGTCCTCTGTTCGGCTGGATTTCGGACAACATCGGCCGTGAAAAAACCATGGTCATCGCGTTCACGCTGGAAGGCTTCGGCATTATCGCTCTCGGCTACTGGGGTCACAATCCTTGGGCATTCCTGATCTTGTCGGGCGTTGTGTTCCTGGCATGGGGTGAGGTCTACTCGCTGTTCTCGGCACTGGCAGGCGATGCCTTCGGTACCAAGCACATCGCAAAAATCTACGGCGTGCTGTACTGCGCTAAAGGTATCGGCGCTCTGTTCGTCCCAGTCGGTAACCTGATGATGGAAGCAACTGGCACTTGGTCGACCGTTCTGTACACCGTTGCATGTATGGATCTGACCGCTGCAGTTCTGGCGATCGTCGCACTGCGTCCAACACTGGCGAAACACGTTGCCTACTCTTCAGAGTTGTTGCAGAAAGAACGTGCTGCAGCTGGCAACGCACCAGTTGGCGCAAACGCCTAAGAAACATTGATGTAAGTTGTTCGTCGCATTCGGCGGGCTTCCTCGGAAGCCCGCTTTTTTATTTGTGCGACGAGAATGTGCAAGAATTCGTGTTGTACTACGTGCGCGTGTCACGTTCCTGCACGACGTCATGGCGGTGGCGGTTGGTTTTCGCCCACTGCTTTAATCGCAAACAGAAAGGTAAGCATGATCCAAGCAATCCGTGAATTCTTCGCCGATCAGGAGCGCGTCTCCAAACTTTTGATGGGCATGGCCATTGCACTCGGCCTTGGCAGTGTCGTTGTCTTGATTGGCGCATTCATCTTCATGTAAAAGCTGCAGGGCGCCGCACACAGCGGCTCTGCAACGCCCCTCCTCGCACTGACCTACCATATCCGAGTGAAGGCAATTCCCTACAAGGGAATCAGGCAATCCCTTCGTTCCTTCAAGGCAATCGTGCCTTTCATAATCCCCATGCTCTTCCTACAATGAATTTGTTGGCATTGTCCACGAGACGGCCAGCAAATTGCAGGCTTGCGCTATTTAGCGATCAGCAGCGAGCTCACGCATTTTTGATGTAATGCATTTTGCGAGAACCCAATAACTTTGGCCCCTTCACTGCATTTACCGGGAAAAAAATCCAGGCACGGCTTTGTGTCAGGGACCATTTTTTCTCTTTTTTTGTGGCCCATCATTTTTCTTATTCTGGTTGCAACGGTATGGATTGTTGCGCTCGATGAAATCTCGGATATCCGCGCTGGCGCAGAAGAAGAAGCCATGGTGCGTGCGCAGTCGATTTCCCGAGCCTACTCGGAGCAACTCACACGTAGCGTGCAACAGATCGATTCGGTCACCCTCAACGTCAAGTACTTGTGGGAAGAACAGGGCCTTGAGCTTGATCTGCTGGAAGCGCTACGACGCGGCCTGCTGCCATCACAGCTATACATCACAATCATTGATCGTCATGGCATGGGCATCACCAGTTCGCTAGGTGGAACGCCGCTCAACGTATCCGATCGTGAATACTTTCAGTTCCACAAGACGCATCAATCGATGGAAATGCGTATCGGACCGCAACTGGAAATCGGACGTCGCTCAGGCAAAAGCGTGGTGCGATTTACGCGACGACTCGAAACCGCAAACGGCACCTTCGATGGCGTGATCTCGGTTGGCGTGGAACCCGCTTTTCTGGCGTCCTTCAACGATGAAGGCACGTTGAACCCACACGACTTCGTTTCGATCCGTCACGAAAACGGTGCCCTGCTTGTCAGCGAGAAAGGCAATAACATTCGCGGCAGTCAGGTACACATTCAGCCGCCGGTGTTCACCTCCGATCATGGTGTCATGCTAGTGCAGGCAGACAAATACAAAGACAACGATGCGCGTATCCTGGCCTGGCACAAGCTCAAAGGTTATCCGCTGGTGTCTTATGCCGGCTTGTCGGAATCCGACGTGGTGGCAAAGCAAAAAGAAGTCATCAACAGTTACCGGCAGTTCGCGGAGCTGTGCAGCGTGCTGTTTCTATTGATTGCGGCCATCGGCACCTGCCTATCGATCCGTATGGCTGCGCGCAAGCAGCAAGCCGATGAGATCCGGCAAACCTATCAACTTGCGGTCGATGAAGCGCGCGAAGGCTTTTTCACCATGCGTGCGCTGTATCTGGAAAACGGTGTCGTGCATGACTTTGTGATCGAAGACTGCAACTCGCGCGGTGCTTCCATGGCGCGCTATTCAAAATCAAGTCTGATCGGCAAGCGCTTGTCTGAATTTTCGCTGCTGCAGGATTTGGTAACCTCGCTACCGGCATTTCGCCATGCGATGGAAACCGGATTCTTTGAAGATGAATTTGAAGTCAGCGCTGCTCTACCCGGCGCGCCACTCTGGGTACATCGCCGCCTGATCCGCTCGGGCAAGGGTCTGGCCGTGACCTTGCGTGACATCAGCGAAACGAAAGAGAGTGAGCGGTTGCTGATCAAGTCGGCCAATACCGATGCATTGACCGGCCTGCCTAATCGGTACTGGCTGGTCAACTCGTTGCCGACACTGTTGCGCGTTGCCGGTCATCGCAACAAGATGATGGCGGTCCTGTTCATCGACCTCGACAACTTCAAACAGGCTAACGATCGGTTCGGTCATGCAGTCGGCGACAAGTTACTGAAGATGGCGGCTGAACGACTGAAGTCGGTCATTCGTAATGGCGATGAAGTCGTTCGTCTGGGTGGCGACGAATTTACCGTGCTGTTGAATACGATCGAAAACACGGCCGAGATCAATCGCGTCGCAGTCCGCATTGCAGAAGCATTCGCGGAACCATTCCGCATTCTTGGTCATGCCGTAAATGTCGGCAGCTCGATCGGCATCAGCCTCTTCCCTGAAGATGGCGTGGATGCCGATACGCTGATTCAGAAGGCAGACATTGCCATGTACGCCAGCAAGAGCGATCAAAAGGGCTCCTTCCGCTTTTACAACGATGAGTTGTACCTGCAAATCCGTACCAAACTCGATGCGGAAGAAGAACTCAAATACGCCATCGCCAAGCAACAGTTTTTCATGGTCTATCAACCGCGTGTCGATGCCCGCACGGGTGAAATACGCGGTTTCGAAGCACTGGTCCGCTGGCAGCATCCGGCCAAGGGCATGATTGCACCCTCACAATTTATCGCCATCGCGGAATCGACCGGCAGCATTGTCCCACTCGGCAAGCTGATCATGGAGTCGGTTTTCAAACAGATGGCCGCGTGGCAAAGCATGGGTGAACAGCCAGTGCCAGTCTCTATCAATATCTCGCCGCGTCAGTTGGATGCAGGTGGCGTCGATCAACAGATCAAAGACCTGCTGACGCGTTACAAGTTATCCGCTGACTTGATCGAGATCGAACTGACGGAATCCGTGATGATGAGCGAGGTACCTGCCGTACTCGATCAGATCGCAGCGATCCGTCAGATGGGCATAAAGCTACATCTCGACGACTTCGGAACAGGTTATTCCTCCCTGTCGCGCTTGCAGGAAATCGATATGCAAGTCATCAAGATCGATCGCGCGTTTGTCTCGCGTTTGGGTACCAGTAGTCAGGCCGATGTACTGGTCAAGACCATCGTACTGATGGCGAAAGAACTGAACATGACCATCATCGCCGAAGGCGTAGAAACACCCTCCCAACTGGAAGCACTGCAACGCCTGGACTGCGATGAAGTGCAGGGCTATCTGATTGCCAGGCCTGTATCGGTAGCAGAGGCAAGTAACTTGCTGCGTCAACGACAACTATTTACACACGAAGACGAATCGTTTTCTGTCTAAGCGGCATCAACGGCAAGAGCGGATTGAGATGGAACAGAATCGCGTTATCGGCGAGAATCTGTTCCATCTTTCACTCCCCCGCTCTCGGGCATTGCAAGAAACATGCAAATCAGTCCTAGCCAAACTCAAACCCGATCACGTCGGCTTCATGGCCTTTGGTGCCTTCTCGCTCTGGTTTTGATCGCTGGCTGCGCCAGTCAGGATCCATCAACGCGTCGCATGCAGGCAGAGCAACTGGCAACCAAGGCAGGCTGGGCCCGCACGACGCTGGAAACATCTACCTTCACCCTCGCGTCTTTCGCGCCACGCACACAAGTCACCACAGATACGCTCACTGTATATATAGAAGGCGACGGCTTCGCATGGATTAACGCATCCACACCCTCGATGGATCCAACGCCTCGTGACCCGCTTGCGCTCAAACTCGCGCTGCTGGATCAGACAGGCACTGCTGTCTATCTAGCGCGACCCTGCCAGTTTGTGCAAAAAAACGAACAGCGCAACTGCAATACCCGTTACTGGACCAGCCATCGCTTCGCAGTGGAAGTCATCGAATCCAGTAACGCAGCAATCGATCAACTCAAGCGTGAAGCGGGCGCCAGGCATCTCAAACTGGTCGGCTACTCGGGTGGTGGCGCGGTCGCTGCGCTGGTTGCTGCACATCGTACCGATGTCGTAGCGCTGATCACGGTGGCCGGCAATCTGGATCATGCCGCCTGGACCAGCATGCATAAAATCACGCCCTTAAGCGGTTCGTTGAATGCAGCCGACGCCAGCGCACGCTTGCAATCGATCCCCCAGCGTCATTACGTCGGCCAGAAGGATACGATTATCGGTGAAGGCGTCGCGCGATCGTACGTTGCGCGCTTCGGTTCGCCTGGCCCTGCGATCATCGTTATGCCAGACTTCGATCATCACTGTTGCTGGACAGCGGCTTGGCCGTCACTTGTCGCAAAGAATTTTGATTTACCAAACAGGTAGCCGTTTTCACCTGTCGCAAATCTTCCTCTCAAGAACTTTACACAGACTGTACAGGTCTATGAATTCGAAACTGCGTCAGTGAGGCCGACCTATCAAAGCGGTACAATCTGACAAAAGACAGTAATCACGGAAGCGGAATAAACCGCACCGAAGTCCAATTTTCATGGAAGCCAACCCTGTGAGTAAGCATCTGTGAACAATCCCTTGTGGAAGCAGGAAATCGCCAAACGCTTCATCACCAAAGTGATGATCAAGGGCATTCTCACGACCCTCGCCTTTCCGGCATTTTTCATCGCTTATTTCTGGGTGATGCATAATCCGGCCCCCTTTGCCGAATTGACCGTCATCCCGCTATTTGTTGTGGATCACTGGATTCCAGTTCAACAATGGGCGCTGATTCCGTATGCATCGCTATGGCTCTATGTCTGCTTTCCGTCTTCGTTGATTGAACAGCGGCAGGAACTGATTGAATACCTGCTGGGCGCCACCTTCCTTTGCATCGTGGGCTTGGGTATTTTCTGGCTGTTACCCACCACCGTGCCGGATTTCGGACTGGACTGGAGCTTGTATCCCGCACTGGAATTTCTGAAGATGGCAGATGGCGGTGCCAATGCACTCCCGTCTCTCCACGCTGCCTTCGCGATCTATACGGCCGCTTTTCTGAGTAAGCAGTTACGCTCTTTCAATGCCCCACAAGCATTACGTGTGATCAACGTGGTCTGGGCGTTGCTGATTGTTTACTCCACCATGGCCACACGCCAGCATGTGTTTCTGGACGCATTGGCAGGTGTCGCGCTGGGCATATTGGCCTATACACCCGTAAGCAAGATCGGTAGCAGTGTCTACACGTTCATCGCTCCCGTCGTGCTAAGCGGTGCCACCCGGGCCAAGTAACAGCACGCCATGATTGGACCAGCGATGCACGGATTGACAGCGCTATTCCAATAAACGATCGTTTGGGCTTACCATTGCATCATCCGCACTGATAAACCATAAACAAAAGGCGAGCATCATGCTCCTTCCCGACCTTTACTCCGACATTAGCTGGATGAAAATCCTTAACCTCGACGTCGCCATCATCATGGCCGTCCTAGCATCACTGGTTGTGCTCTTCGTTTATCTGCAGTGCTCGGATGACGACAAAAAATAATCGACCAGCATCGAATAAATAGAACGGCGCACTAAATAAAAAAAGGGATTACGAATCATCGTAATCCCTTAATTTTTGGTAGGCCTCCCCAGAGTCGAACTGGGCACCAACGGATTATGAGTCCGCTGCTCTAACCAAGCATGAGCTAGAGGCCCAAAACCTGGCTAAGCTTAGTTACCTTCGAGGAAGCTCTTCAGCTTGTCCGAACGCGATGGATGGCGCAGTTTGCGCAATGCCTTGGCTTCGATCTGACGGATACGTTCACGCGTGACGTCGAACTGCTTGCCGACTTCTTCCAGCGTGTGATCGGTCGACATCTCGATACCGAAGCGCATACGCAGCACCTTGGCTTCACGTGGCGTCAGCGAATCCAGCACGTCCTTGACCACACCGCGCATCGAAGCATGCAACGCTGCATCGGCCGGAGCCAATGTGTTGTTGTCTTCGATGAAGTCGCCCAGATGCGAATCGTCGTCGTCGCCGATCGGTGTTTCCATCGAAATCGGTTCTTTCGCGATCTTCATGATCTTGCGGATCTTGTCTTCCGGCATTTCCATCTTGATCGCCAGCGTTGCCGGATCCGGCTCGGCGCCGGTTTCCTGCAGAATCTGACGCGAGATGCGGTTCATCTTGTTGATCGTTTCGATCATGTGCACCGGAATACGGATGGTGCGCGCCTGATCGGCGATCGAACGCGTGATGGCCTGACGGATCCACCAAGTTGCATACGTTGAGAATTTAAAGCCGCGACGATACTCGAACTTGTCGACTGCCTTCATCAAACCGATGTTGCCTTCCTGGATCAGATCGAGGAATTGCAGACCACGGTTGGTGTACTTCTTGGCGATCGAAATCACGAGACGCAAGTTAGCCTCGGTCATTTCACGCTTCGCTTTACGGGCCTTCATCTCGCCGGCAGCCATCTTCTTGTTGATGGCGCGCAGATCAGGCAACGGCAATACAACGCGCGCTTGCAGATCAATCAGCTTTTGCTGCAGTTCTTTAATGGCTGGCACGTTACGGTTCAACACAACGCTGTAGGCATGGTTGCCGTTAACTTCGCCGTCGACCCAGGTCAAATTGGTTTCATTGCCCGGGAAGACCTTGATGAAGTGACTACGTGGCATGCCGCTACGATTGACGGCAACGTCCAGAATCTGCTTCTCGATCTGACGCACTTCATCGACCTGACCACGCAGGGTGTCGCACAGCTTCTCGACGACCTTGGCGGTAAAGCGGATGGTGAGCAGTTCATTGGAGATGGTTTCCTGCGCCTTGACGTATGGCTTGGAGTTGTACCCCTCTTTTTCGAACGCTTTGCGCATCTTGTCGAACTGCTGCGCGATGTTGGCAAACTTGGCCAGCGAATCACGCTTGAGTTGTTCGAGCTGTTCGTTGGAGAAGCCGGCAGCACCGCCATTGGAATTGGACTCTTCTTCCTCTTCCTCTGCTTCTTCATCCTCTTCTTCTTCGTCGTCATCGGACGAAGGCGCAGGGGCAGCAACGACCGGCTGTACTTCCACTGCATTTGGGTCGACCAGACCATCGACGATTTCGTCAATCTTGGCTTCTTCATTGGCAATGCGGTCTGCCGCCGCCATGATTTCTGCAATCGTGGTCGGGCAGGCGGAAATTGCCTGAATCATGTCGCGCAGGCCGTCTTCGATACGCTTGGCGATATCGATCTCGCCTTCACGGGTCAGCAGTTCGACCGAACCCATTTCGCGCATGTACATACGCACAGGATCGGTGGTACGACCGAAATCGGAATCGACAGTCGACAGCGCGGCTTCGGCAGCGGCTTCGGCTTCGTCGTCGCTGGTGGCCGAAGCCACGCTATCCGACAACAACAGCGTCTCTGCATCCGGCGCCTGTTCGTAGACCGCGATACCCATGTCGTTGAAGGTACCGATGATGCCTTCGATCGCTTCCGGATCGATGATGTTTTCCGGCAGGTGATCGTTGATCTCTGCATAGGTCAGGAAGCCACGTTCCTTACCGAGCTTGATCAGCGTCTTCAGCTTTTGACGACGTGCTTCGAGCTCTTCTTCGCTGGCTTCAGTATCGGACGAGAATGCATCCTTCAACAGGGCTTTTTCTTTTGCCTTGCGATCCTTGGCCTTGGCCTTGTCGACAGCTTTCAGTTCAGCACGTTCGACAGCATTCAGTGCTGCGATTTCATCGCTCTCTGGCTGGAATTCTTTTGGCTTGCGGCCGCGACGGCCTGGTACCTTGACCGACGGCAGGATGTAGCCGGACGTATCGATCGCGGCCAATGCCGCAGCGTCGGTGGTCTGGCTGACAGCCGGCGGGCTCATGCTTGTACGCGCCTCCACCTTGGTTTCTACCTTGGAAGACTTGGTTGCTGGCTTGACTTCGGATTTCTTGTTTGTCACAGGTACTTTCGATGGCTTGGCTGCTGGCTTTGCAGCAACGCTGGTTTCGGTCTTGGCAACGGCAGTCTTTGCTGCAGGTGCAGCACTCTTGCTCGCCGCCTTGCCTGCCGGCGCGGCTGTTTTTGTACTGGATGCAACAGTCGTTGTCTTGCCCGCAGGCTTGGCGACGGCTGCCTTTTTTTCAACTGGCTTGCTGGACTGTGCTGCTACCGCTTTGGTTTTGCTTGCAGCCGCTGTCGGTGTTTTCGCGGGTTTCTTCATTGCATTTGCCATTGGATCACTACCAAGGTTGTGCCCGTGAGACGAAACTGCACCGTTCAGCGAGCAGATTTGCGCTGGATACTTCAGCCTACGGCCGCGCAAGTTCGTTGATTTTCTTTTCGATTACTGTCTTGCTCACCTACCTTGCTATTCTGCAAGGTGTTGAATCGAAAGCCTTTCATTATAACATATGGGGGCAACTTACCCCCTTGCACAAGAGGCGAATCAGCCCCGATTGGCAATTTCTGCCTGAACCTGTCGCTTAATCTGGTCCTGCAACAGCATTAACTCGCGGTAACGGTTTTTGGACACGTCATCGCTCAAGCCGCCAGAGGCCACCTGCTCCATTTCCGACTTGATGGCCTGCAATCTGACTTGCCGGACTGCACCCCGGAATTCCAATCGCACGACATCAATCTCCGACTCGGTGTCCGCGGCAATTTCCGCAATCATCGAATCAAAATCATCGCTGACTTCACGCAAGGATTCGGCAAGTACCGCAAAGCTGGCATTCGCTCCCATGTCGCGACACATCGTCACCAGCTGCGCCAGCATGTCGGCATGATCCGGCACCAATTGCATCACCGCATCCAGCGACGCTGCGTCAAATTCATCGACCAGCACCGGATGCGCAACCAGAATGCGCATGATCTGCCGCTCCAGCCCCATCGGCGCTGCACGTCGTCCACGTGGCGGCGCTGCGCGTGTACGCGTGACTGGTTGCGCCAGCTCGAACAAAGCTTCGATCTCGGCCGGCGCACTCTCGGTGATCTGCGCCAGACTGCGTACGATCTGCAAGCGCAATGCCGATGCAGGCAATGCCTGCAACAACGGCTTGGCATCAAACTGCGCGCGCGCGCGACCTTCCGGCGTATTTAAATCGTTATCGCCTACCGCTTCTTTCAGCAAAAACTGCGAGAGCGGCATTGCATCCTGAATCTGCTGATTGAAGGCGTCCGCGCCTTTTTCCCGCACAAAACTGTCTGGATCGTGCTCAGTCGGCAAGAATAGAAACTTGATCTTCTTGTCGTCACCCGCATACGGCAAACTGGCTTCCAGCGCCCGGCGCGCTGCGCGACGACCGGCACTATCACCGTCAAAGCTGAAAATCACATGATCAGTCTGTCGCAACAGTTTCTGCACATGAATCGGCGTACAAGCCGTACCCAGTGTCGCAACCGCCTGCGGAAAACCAAGCTGCGCCAGCGCAACCACGTCCATATAACCTTCTGTCACCAGCACATAGCCGGCATCCCGAATCGCCTGGCGTGCCTCGAACAAACCATACAGCTCGCTACCTTTTTGAAATAGCGGCGTCTCTGGCGAATTCAAGTATTTGGGCTCACCCTTGTCGAGTACACGACCACCAAAACCGATCACTTGCCCTTTAGTATTGCGAATCGGGAACATGATGCGATCGCGAAAACGGTCGTAGCGTTTGTGACGCGCGTCTTCTTCATCAGTGCGATCAATCACCAGACCTGATTCGACCAACGCTTCGACATCGTAATCGGGGAAAATCGACTTCAGTCCATCCCAGCCATCGGGCGCAAAACCCATGCCGTAACGTGCTGCGACTTCGCCGGTCAGACCACGGCCTTTCAGATAATTCTTGGCACGCTCATCATTGCGCAACTGTTTACGGTAATAGTCGCAAGCAAGCGTCATGGCTTCGGACAACGCCAGCGTTTTGGCCTGATGCTCGGCGCGTTGCGCAGGGGGCAGACGATCATCGTTATCCGGCACGATCATGCCAACGCCTTGCGCCAGATCCTTGACCGCATCGACAAAACCGACGCCGGAATATTCGATCAGAAATCCGATTGCCGTCCCGTGCGCGCCACAGCCGAAGCAGTGATAGAACTGCTTGGTCGGGCTAACCGTAAAGCTGGGTGATTTTTCGTTGTGAAACGGGCACAAGCCCATGAAGTTGGCGCCACCCTTCTTCAACTGCACGTACTTGCCCACCACGTCGACGATATCGACGCGGTTGAGCAGATCCTGAATAAACGACTGTGGAATCACGCTACATCAGCCAGGCGGCAGAAATGATCGGCAGAGCGCCGATCAGGCCTTGGTCAGTGCGGCTTTTACCAATGCAGAAACGGCCGTCATGTCAGCACGCCCAGCCAGCTTCGGCTTGAGAATGCCCATGACCTTGCCCATGTCTTGCGGACCGGCAGCGCCGGTTGCAGCGACAGCGGCAGCAACTTCGGTCTGCACTTCTGCATCCGACAATGCCGCCGGCATGTAGGCACTGAGCACGGCCAGCTCGGCTTGCTCAATCTCAACCAGATCCTGACGACCGCCGGCTTCAAATTGCGAAATCGAGTCTTTGCGCTGCTTGATCATTTTTTCAACGATCGCCTGCACCTGTGCATCATCGAGTTCGACACGTTCGTCGACTTCTTTTTGCTTGATGGCCGCCGTGATCAAACGAATCGCACCCAGCTTGCCCGCATCTTTGGCGCGCATCGCTGTTTTCATGTCTTCGGTGATCTGTTCTTTAAGACCCATCTTCACACTCCGCTCATTTCAATTTTTTGATCATTAAAATGCCAAAACCCGCTGCGGACCAACACCGGAGCGGGTTTGCAACTAATTTCGTCGTCCGCACGCGTAAAAGCGCGCAGCCGAGCGGAAATTAGTACAGCTTTTTAGGCAACTGCTGGCTGCGGATACGCTTGTAGTGGCGTTTCACGGCAGCGGCCAGCTTGCGTTTGCGCTCGGCAGTTGGCTTCTCGTAGAATTCGCGCGCACGCAAATCGGTCAGCAGACCGGTTTTTTCAATGGTGCGCTTGAAGCGACGCATGGCAACTTCGAACGGTTCGTTTTCTTTAACGCGAATAGTGGTCATGTGTGAACTAACTAAAGCAATGTTGGTAGAGAGTCGAAAAGTATAGCATCCAGAATCGACAAATGGAAGCGTCTTTATTCTTTGCGTTTCAGATCCGTCACACTGATTGCAATATCACAACACTTTTACGTGACGGTGTGGCGCAGTGTACTCCTTAATTTGCAGCCTGCGATTCATCCCAGAAAGTCGCCTCGATCTTGTTGCCATCCAGATCGCGCACAAAGCAACCATAGTAAGGCTCGCCATAGTGCGGCCGCGGGCCCGGCGCACCATCCGACACGCCACCTGCGGTCAGCGCCGCCTGATGAAAAGCATCGACCTGCTGCTTGCTGCCGGCGATAAATCCGAGATGAAACCCGTTACCGACCGAAGCTGGCTGCCCATCATGCGGCTCTTGCAACCAGAATTCCGGAAACTTCCGACCGTACGCCACTGCACCCGGATGCTCCATCACAACAACAATATTCAGTGTCGCCAGCACCGCATCATAAAAGGCACGCGCCTTGTCGAATTGATTGGTACCAATCGAGACATGCGAAATGATGCTTGGAGATAAATCGCTCATGCTGACTCCTTACAAAATGAATATGAAATATCCGACTGCCCGCCACGCTACGACTAGGCGGCCTGCCCTGCCGCCACGCCGGACGCCCACGCCCACTGAAAATTGTAGCCGCCCAGCCAGCCGGTCACATCGATTGCCTCGCCGATAAAATGCAGGCCCGGCACCTTGTTGACCATCATGGTCTGTTGCGACAACTCGCGCGTATCAATGCCGCCCAGGGTCACTTCTGCCTTGCGATAACCTTCCGTTCCATCGGGCACGATCGTCCATTGATTCAGCGAAGCACCTAGTCGACGTAATTCTTTGTCCTGCATGTCGGCAATGCGTCCATCGGCGGCAAAGCCATTGACCCGCAGCCATTCGTCGGCCAGTCGCGACGGCAACCACTGCGCCAGCAGGTTACCAAGATTCTTTTTAAGCGTGGATTTGCCATCGAGCAAAGTCTGCGCAATGTCTGCTTCCGGCACCAGATTGATGGTCAGCGGCGTGCCTGGCTGCCAGTAACTGGATATCTGCAAAATCGCAGGACCGGACAGGCCGCGATGGGTAAACAGCAAATCTTCCTTGAACCAGCCGCGCGTTTTCTTCGCGCCGGTTTCCACCTCGACTGGAATCGCCACACCTGCCAGCGGCACAAACGTCTGCCATGCCTTGGCATCGAAGGTCAGCGGCACCAGCGCAGGACGTGGCTCGATGATCTTGAGATCGAACTGTTTTGCGACGCGATACGCAAAATCCGTTGCGCCAATCTTGGGGATCGACAATCCACCGGTCGCAATCACGAGGCTATCGGCCAGAATGTCACCGGTGTCCGTGGTGATCAGAAATTTGTCACCTTCCTTGGCAATCGATTGCACACCACACGGCATGCGCCATTCGACATTACCAGTCGCGCATTCTGCCTTCAGCATGGCAATGATGTCTTCTGCCGAGTTGTCACAGAAGAGTTGCCCTTTGTGTTTTTCGTGATAACCGATGCGATGGCGCTTCATCAGCGACAGAAAGTCCTGCGGCGTGTAGCGCGACAAGGCGCTTTTGCAGAAATGGGGATTTTGCGAAAGGAAGTTTTGCGGCGTGGTGTCAATGTTGGTGAAGTTGCAGCGACCACCGCCCGAGATACGAATCTTTTCAGCCAGCTTGGACGCATGGTCGATCAGAATGACTTTTCGCCCGCGCTGTCCGGCAACAGCTGCGCACATCATGCCTGCAGCACCGGCGCCGATTACGGCGACATCAACCTGTTTTGTCATGGCTTGCCAAGTAAATATTCAAGCCGTGATTGTACTGGCAGACGCCTTCTGCTCCGGCGTCAATTTATGGAGTTCACTCAGGCGCTCACTAAAGCAGTTACTAAAGCAGTTACTAAAGCAGTCAATAAAGCAGCCACTAAGCACTGCGTTGTGCCGGCATCGATTGATCGAACGCCGTCGTCAAGCTTTCCACACCAGACTGGCCGAACTGATCGGCACAACGCACAACGTCACCGATCACGATAATTGCCGGACTGCCGATTTTTGATGCTGCCAGATCGCGTGGCAGATCCGCCAGCGTGGTGATCAGTTGCGCCTGCTGCGCACCGGTGGCGGACTGAATAACGGCGACCGGTGTCGTATCTGCCTTGCCGCCTGCCAGCAATGCAGTCTGGATCTCTGCGCAACGTGCCACGCCCATGTAGATCACCAGCGTCAGATTCAGTTTAGCCAATGCGTTCCAGTCCGGATTGGCTTCCGGTGTTTTGCCATGACCCGTGATGAACACGGCGCCCTGGGTCCAGTCGCGATGCGTGAGTGGAATGCCAATGGATGCTGGTGCAGCCAGGCCGCTGCTGATGCCGTTGACAACTTCAACCGTAATACCAGCCGCCTGCAGATGCTGGCGCTCTTCACCGCCGCGACCGAAGATAAAAGGATCGCCACCTTTCAGACGGACAACGCAATGTCCGGCTTGCGCCTCGGACAACATTAGACGTTCGATGAATTCCTGTGGCGTTTGTTTGCAACCGCCGCGCTTTCCCACCGGTACGATGCGCGCGTTGTTACGTGCATGTTCAAGGATGGCTGGATTGACCAGATCGTCGATCAGAATCACATCGCCAGCCGCAATCGCCTTGACGGCTTTCAGTGTCAATAACTCTGGATCGCCAGGGCCTGCACCAACGAGAAAAACCTTACCTTGCTGTTCCATGATTCGTTCCTGCTTGTTTGCATTTCAATTGCTTCGCTACATGCAAACAGTGTTCCACCTGCTCGGTGATGGAAACCGGAATCGGCTCCTCTCCGCGCAACGCAGCTTCTATCCATTTGGCAGTCGTCGCAGCATCGCGATCGGCTGGTAGCGGTGGCATTTCGTCAACGGGTTCCTGCTTCTGCACCAGCGTCGTGCATTCCCCATCGTGTATCCACGTAATTTGTTGCGCACGCTTGGCGTTGGCAACAGTTTCACCTTCTGTACCGCGCATCAAAAAAACTTCGCCGCGCTCTGCAGGTGCTGCAGTCGAAAAATATTCGGTCAGCATGGTCAGGTATTCAGGATGCGTGTACGAAGTCAGTCTTAGAGCAGGCTGCGCAAACGGCTGCATGATCTTGACCAGCGTATGTGTCGAGTTACGCACGCCCAGAATGCGGCGCATGGCCAGCAGGCGATGCATACGCGGCGCCAGAGCCTCGATCGGCATCAACACCGGTGCATCCTTTGCGAACTGTGCGGCGGCCTGTTCTGCATCGTGCGAGACCGGATAGCCGAGTTCTTTGAGAATCTCGGCCGAGGTCACACGACCAGGATCGGTAGTCACGCCATGAATGAAAACCGGTGCGCCGGCACGTGCGAGCAGAATTGCCATCAACGGCAACAGGTTCGGCATCTGGCGCGAACCGTTGTAGCTCGGCACCACGATGGGTGCATAGTCGCTATCCGGCGCGGCCAACTGTGTGAACGATGCTTCAGCCGCATCGATGAAGCCGGCGATTTCGGCGACCGACTCACCCTTGATGCGCATGGCCAGCATGATGCCGCCCATTTCCAGATCGGAAACGCGTCCATCCAGCATGGCGCTGTAAAGCAGATTGGCATCTTCGCGCGACAGGCTGCGCGCGCCCTTGACGCCACGACCGATCTCCTTGATGAAGCGGGCAGTGGCCAGTGGTTCTTTGTGTTCGGTTTTAGATTCGGTATTCATTCGCGGAGGGTACACCGAAGCATGACTTGAAGAAAGCACGGCGAAAGCATGTGTTTTATGCATTTCATGCCGCCTTTGCCTGCGTCGGGCTGGCCAGAATCATCTTCTTAAGTTCCGGCACGCAAGAACCGCAATTGGTACCGCACTTGAGTCTGGATTGCAGTGCAGCCAAGGTAGCTTCAGGCGTGCCGGGCAGCTCTGCTAGTGCCTCGTCAATTTCAGTTTCTGCAACATTGAAGCAATTGCATACGATGCGACCGCGCGGTTTGAACGCTTGCGGTGCCTGAGTCGATGGCATCAGCAGCAAACGGCCGAGCGCCGCGACCGGCTGCTCCGCTTCCAGATATTCTCTGAGCCAATGTTCCGCCGATGCATCGCCAGCGAGCGCCACCGCCTGCAGCATGCCGTCCGCAATCAGGATGTGACGCGCATTGCCACGACGTTTGTCGTCATAGCGCAATACCTGATCGCCGGCGATACCAAACAGTGCTTCGATCTCTGCCGTCAACGCTGCATCCGCCGCGTAATCGTCCGCCGCGCGGAACAGCACGCCGACCTTGTCGCGGCCAAACAATGTGCAGGATGCAAAGGCAAAGCGGCGCATGTACGGACGCAAAGCAGCTTGCAGGGTCAGCACCTGTTCTGCATCCATCCAGCCGAATACCACAAAGCGCCATGGCAATTCGGCCTTCATGATCTTGACGGCGGCATGCTTGAGTTCCGGCTGCTTGGAGCTTGGATCGAACACCGGCGAGGTTAGCGCATTAACGCCGTATGAACCGTCACCGCCGTGACCGCGCCCCGACACATATTCCTCGCCCCAGTGCATGCCGATGAAGCTTTGACCCGCACGCATATCGTCGCCAATCGCCAGTGGCAAAATCTGCGAGCCGAACTTACTCGTCACATGCACCAGATCGCCGGCGGCCAGCATGCGACGCTCGACGTCGACCTGAGACATCGTGATCACCGGTGTCGATGCATGCGAAAACAGCTGTGCCACGGTACCGGTACGGCTCATGCCGTGCCACTGGTCGCGTAGACGACCCGTCGTCAGATGAAAAGGAAAACGCGCATCGACGCGTTCAGCGACCGGTTTGTATGTCGTGTTGACGAAGCGCGCACGACCACTCTTGGTCGGGAACACGCCATCTTCATACAGGCGCTTGCGACCGGCACTCGCACCTTGCGGATAAGGCCACTGCTGCGGACCCTGCTCATCGAGAATGGCGTATGACAAACCCGTGATATCCAGATCGCGTCCGCGCGTCGATTCGCGGTGCTCGTTCCAGATTGCTTCTGTCGTTTCGTATGGAAAAAGATTGGTCGACTTGCCCAGCAGCGCTTCCAGCTTGCGTGCAAAGGCAATGGCAATTTCCCAGTCGTGTCGGGCTTCCTCGGGTTTTGACACCGCAGAATGCACGCGTGTGATGCGACGTTCGGAGTTGGTGACCGTGCCTTCTTTTTCGCTCCAGGTCGTCGCCGGCAACAACACGTCGGCGTAATCGCAGGTGGCGGTGGTGCGATAGGCTTCTTGTACGATGACAAGTTCTGCCTTGTTCAAGGCTTCACGAATCAGTTTTTGCTCAGGCATCGATTGTGCCGGATTCGTGCAGACGATCCACAGCAACTTGATCTCGCCATTACGCACAGCGTCAAACATTTCGACTGCCGTCTTGCCCGGTTGCGCTGGCACGTCATCCACACCCCACAGTGCAGCAACTTCAGCGCGATGTTCGGCGTTATCGAGTTCTCGATGACCGGACATCATGGTTGCCATACCGCCGACTTCGCGGCCGCCCATGGCATTCGGTTGGCCGGTCAGCGAGAACGGACCTGCACCCGGTTTGCCGATTTGATGGGTGGCCAGATGCAGATTGATCAGCGCGGCATTCTTGGCTGTACCGGCCGACGACTGATTCAAGCCCTGGCAATACAGCGACAGTGATGCTTTAGAAGATCCAAACAAACGTGCTGCCTGCAACAGATCGGCTTCGCTGATACCACAGGTCTGCGCAACGAACTTCGGCGTGTAGTCACGCACGGTTGCCTTCAGTTCGGCAAACCCTTCGGTATGCGCATCGATATACGCCAGATCGATCAGGTCTTCCCACAGACAGATGTGCAGCATGCCGTTGAACAGCGCAACATCGGTGCCGGGCAGGATCGGCAGAAACAGATCCGCTTCACGCGCGGTATCCGTACGACGCGGATCGGCGACGATGACTTTCAAATTCGGATTGGCTTTGCGCGCATCTTCGAGACGGCGATACAGGATCGGATGCGCGTAGGCAGTATTGGAGCCGACGATGAAAATCAACTCGGCCTGATCAATATCTTCGTAACAGGCAGGCGGCGCATCCGCTCCCAGTGTCTGCTTGTAGCCGACGACCGCGCTCGACATGCAGAGACGCGAATTGGTATCGACGTTGTTGGTACCGATCAATCCTTTAGCCAGCTTGTTGAAGACGTAGTAATCCTCGGTCAGCAACTGGCCAGACAGATAAAAGGCGACACTGTCCGGTCCATGTGTACGGATGGTTTCGGCAAAGCGGCTGGCAAGGTAATCGAGCGTGACATCCCAACTCGCACGTTTGCGGGCGGATTCGCGCATCAGGCGAATCTCGGGATGCAGCGCACGCGCCTGCGACTGCAATGCAGGACTGGCAGTCAGATGCAGCGTGCTTCCCTTGGTACATAACCTGCCGAAATTGGCAGGATGATCGGGATCGCCGCGCACGCCGATGACCTGTTCGCCATCGGTTTGTACCAGCACGCCACAACCCACGCCGCAATAGCAGCAGGTGGCGCGTGTTTCATTCGGCAACAACCCGTTCACAATCTTCTCCGGCAAAACTCGGACCTCACAACTCTCTCAAACTTTACGCTGCCGCAGCTTCTCCGGCACACATCGTATTATTCAGCGGCGCTGCCGGAATCGCCAGCTCGTTCAGATCCAGATAAACATTTCCCTGCTCGACCTTGACGCTGAACGATTGCGTACAGCCTTCATCCGGTGCGACGGCGCAGCCGGATTGCAATTCGATATTCCAGTTGTGCAGTGGACAGGCAACGCGTTCACCGAACACGATGCCCTGCGACAGTGGGCCACCCTTGTGCGGACAACGGTCGAGCAAGGCAAACACCTTGTCCTCGGTATTGCGGAAGATGGCGACATTCGGCTGCTCGCTGCGCTGAACGACGCGTGAACCCAGCACCGGGATATCGTCGACGCTGCAGATGACTTTCCATTCTTGAGACATGATTCAGTTCCTTTGCTTCTAGGGCTTCTTGTGTTCGGGTCAGACGGTCAACGGGGCAAACTGGCGCGTATCCACATGCGCCTTCTCGGACTCGTGCCATGGATCAGCCTGACCTTCGAGCGAGAACAGCAAGCGTTCGTAAAGTGCCTTGCGATTGGCTTCGTCTTCCAGCACTTTTTTCTTGGCATGCTCCAGACCGACGCGTCCGAGGTAATGCACGGTCCGTTCCAGATACCAACCTTCTTCGCGATACAACTGCAGGAACGCACCGGTGTACTCCAGCACTTCCTCGTGTGTTTTTACCTTGACGAAGAAATGCGCGACTTCGGTCTTGATGCCGCCGTTACCACCGACATACAACTCCCAACCCGAATCCACGCCGATGATGCCGACGTCCTTGATGCCGGATTCGGCACAGTTGCGCGGGCAGCCCGAAACGGCAAGCTTGGTTTTATGCGGCGTGTACATCAGCGCCAGTTGACGCTCCAGCTCCTGGCCCATGCGGGTCGAATCCTGCGTGCCGAAACGACACCATTCCGAACCGACGCAGGTTTTCACCGTGCGCAAACCCTTGGCGTAACCCAAGCCGGATGGCATGCCGAGGTCTTGCCAGACTTCGCGCAGGTCTTCCTTCTTCACGCCCAGCAGATCGATACGCTGACCCCCGGTGACCTTGACCGTCGGAATCTTGAACTTGTCGACCACGTCGGCGATGCGGCGCAGCTCCGAAGAATTGGTCTCGCCGCCCCACATACGCGGAATGACCGAGAATGTGCCGTCCTTCTGGATATTGGCGTGCGCACGTTCATTGATGAAACGTGATTGCGGATCGTCGATCGCTTCGTGCGGCCAGGTCGAGATCAGGTAGTAGTTGATTGCCGGACGGCAGCTCGAGCAACCGTTCGGCGTTTTCCAGTTCATCTTGGCCATGGCATCGGCTACGGTCAGGATGTGCTGATCGCGAATCGCATCGCGCATGTCCTGATGCGTGCACTCTGTGCAGCTGCACATTGGCTTGGCTTTGGTCGAGACCGAATAGTCACCACCGGCGGTTGCCATGATGATTTGTTCGACCAGACCCGTGCACGAACCGCAGGATGCCGACGCCTTGGTGTGCTTGCGCACATCCTCGATCGTGAACAGGCCTTTTTCCTTGATCGCGGTAACGATGGTGCCTTTGCACACGCCGTTACAGCCGCAGACTTCCGCGCTGTCAGGCATTGCAGCAGCCTTGTTGAAACCTTCGTGACCGGTATCGCCAGGGCGCGTCATGTTGGCTTCGCCAAACATCAATGCATCACGGATTTCGCTGACATCCTTGCCTTCGCGCAGCATGTTGAAGTACCAGCTGCCATCGACGGTGTCACCGTACAGGCAGGCACCGATCAGCTTGTCGTCTTTCAACACCAGCTTCTTGTACACGCCACCGATCGGATCGGACAGCATGATTTCTTCCGTGCCTTCGCCGCCTTCGAAATCACCGGCCGAGAACAGATCGATACCGGTGACCTTGAGCTTGGTTGAGGTCACCGAACCCTGATAGCGACCGATGCCGTAATTGGCCAGATGGTTTGCGCAGACTTTTGCCATTTCGAACAGCGGTGCGACCAGACCGTATGCGATGCCGCGATGATTGGCGCACTCGCCCACGGCGTACACACGCGGATCGTAGGTTTGCATGGTGTCATTGACGACGATGCCGCGATTGCAATAGATGCCGGTTTCTTCCGCCAGCTTGGTGTTAGGGCGAATGCCGACTGCCATCACCACCAGATCGGCCGGGATCTCGCTGCCATCGCTGAACTTAAGTGCCTTGACGCGACCATTGTCGTCGCTGACCAATTCCTGCGAATTTTTACCGAGCAGGAAGGACAAGCCGCGATCTTCGAGCGACTTTTGCAGCATCTTGCCGGCGGTCTTGTCGAGCTGACGTTCCATCAGGGTTTCTGGCAGATGCACGACAGTCACATCCATGCCGCGCAGCTTGAGACCGTTGGCAGCTTCCAGACCGAGCAGACCGCCACCGATAACGACCGCATGCTTGTATTTGGTCGCTGCCTCGATCATGGCATTGGTATCGTAGATGTCGCGATAACCAATCACGCCATCGAGATCCTTGCCCGGAATCGGCAACATGAATGGATTGGAACCGGTTGCCAGCAGCAGGCGATCGTACTCAGCTACCGTACCGTCTTCTGCAATCACCAGACGCTTGACGCGATCGATCTTGACGATCTTCTTGCCGAGATGCAGCTTGATATCGTTTTCCTGATACCAGTCTTCATCATTGAGCATGATGTCCTTGATCGTCTGCTCGCCCGCCAGCACCGGCGACAGCAGGATACGGTTGTAGTTGGCATAAGGCTCGGCACCAAAGACCGTGATGTCATAAAGCTCAGGCGCAATCTTGCGTAACTCTTCGAGAGTCCGCACACCCGCCATCCCGTTTCCTACCATGACCAGTTTCATCTTTTTCATCGCTGCATCCCACAGAAAAATTGTTCCTGAATCTAAATAAGCAAAACAGATGCCAGTTTTATTTAGGGTGAAAATGCTTAAACATGCACTTCAGATGCACATTTAAATATGACAAAGGAAGGCACGCACCCGCCGAGTGCACCAACGCATTGCTATAGCGCACCAAAACAGATCAATTATTGAAAACCATTGATATATATAGGCTTCCTCAAAGTGGCATAACAATTGCATATTTTTCGCATCACTTAAGGAGTGCGAAATCTCATGCAAAAGTCGTCTTTCTGGAAAGCGGGTCATACCCCAACCCTGCTTTCTGCCTTCTTCTATTTCGATCTCAGCTTCATGGTGTGGGTCATCCTCGGTCCGCTCGCGGTACAGATCAGCGCCGATGTGGGTCTCAGCGCTGCACAGAAAGGCATGATCGTCGCTACCCCTCTTCTTGCCGGTGCATTGCTGCGCATGGTGATGGGCGTTCTCGTGGATACGCTGCAACCGAAAAAGGCAGGCCTGATCGGCCAGCTGATCGTCATGGGCGGCATGCTGTGGGCGTGGCTGGGCGACTTGCATAACTATTCGTCGCTGCTGACCTTCGGCGTCATTCTCGGCGTGGCGGGGGCAGCATTTGCGGTCGCGTTGCCGTTGGCATCGCGCTGGTATCCGCCCGAGCATCAAGGCACCGCGCTTGGTATTGCCGGTGCCGGCAACTCGGGCACGGCGCTGGCAGCACTGTTCGCGCCCACGCTGGCTATTCATTTCGGCTGGCAAAACGTATTCGGCCTGTGCCTGATCCCGCTATCGGTCGCGCTGATCGTCTATATGGTTTTCGCCAAGGATGCACCGAACGCGCCACCGGCCAAATCCATGACGGCATACCTGCAGGTGCTGAAAGACAAGGACGCTTGGTGGTTCATGTTCTTCTACAGCGTGACCTTCGGCGGCTTCTCGGGGCTGGCATCGTCGCTGACCATTTACTTCAACGGACAATACGGACTCTCGCCTGTTACAGCCGGCTACTTCACCGCAGCGTGCGTATTTGCCGGCTCAATGGTGCGTCCATTCGGTGGCCGTCTGGCCGATCGCATCGGCGGCATTCGCACGCTCTCGATGATGTATGCGCTCGCCGCAGTGTTTCTGCTGATCGCAAGCTTTGGGCTATCGTCAGCCGTGATGGCCGCGCTGGTATTTGTGCTGGCAATGCTGTCTTTGGGCACCGGTAACGGTGCCGTGTTCCAGCTGGTGCCGCAACGCTTTCGCAAGGAAATTGGCGTAATGACCGGACTGGTCGGCATGGCCGGCGGTATCGGTGGTTTCTATCTGGCATCCAGCCTTGGTTACGCCAAACAGCTCACCGGTAGTTATCAGGCCGGTCTGATTCTGTTTGCAGGTCTTGCGATCGTTGCACTAATCGGTTTGTCCTCCGTGAAGAATCGCTGGCGCACGACCTGGGGTAGTGCCGCGATGACGAACGCAAAGATATGATCTGATGCGTATGATCTGATGCCGCGCCACTTTACGCTTCCATTGCCATGCCTCTGACCCTGCTCGCCGGGCACGCCACGCGTGCCGGCCAACGCGCCGCGAACGAAGATTTCGTTGGCATGGTGCTGCCACGCGAACCCGAGCTATCCAGCAAAGGTTTTCTCGCGGCCGTTGCCGACGGCGTCTCTGGTAACGATGGTGGACGCGAGGCATCCGAATACACGATCCGCGGCCTGCTCAGCGATTACTACGCGACGTCCGATACATGGCCGGTGACAGAATCGCTGGATCGCGTGATCAAGGCGATCAATTCCTGGGTGCAGCATCAAGGATCGATACGCGCCGAACTGGCAGGGATGGCCACGACGCTCACCTCGCTCGTGCTGCGCGGTCATTACTATTATTTCGCCCATGTTGGCGACACGCGGCTTTATCTGTTGCGCGGCGACACACTCACCCTCCTGACGGCTGACCACGTGTGGGACAGGCCTGAAATGCAGCATGTGCTGACCCGCGCCATCGGCCTCGACTCACGTCTCGCCATCGATCACGGCATGGGTAGTCTGCAGGAAGGCGATCTGTTCCTGCTGGCGACGGATGGCGTCTGGGATACCTTGTCCAGGCACGACCTCCACATGCATCTGAGCGCCCTGCGGGAAGCAGACAGTGCAGAGCACATCGCCAATCAATTTCTGGATGCCGCACTGGAAGCAGGCGCACAGGACAACGTCAGCGCGATGGTGATCCGCGTCGATAAATTGCCGGAGATGAATCTGCGCGATGCTTTGTCAGAATCCCAGCAATTGCCGCTGCCACCCAAGCTCAAACCCGGCCAGGTCATCGATGGCTACACGGTTGAAGAAGCCATTCACGCATCGGCGGCCACCCTGCTCTATCGCGTGCACGAGAATGCAGAAGCCGGCAAGCCGGCACGTACGCTGGTCCTCAAGACCTTGCATCCCGATCGACAGAACGATGCGCAAGAACGCTCTGCGTTTGCGCATGAAGAATGGCTGGCCCGCCGCGTGGTCGGACGCTTCTTCCCACAAGTGATTTCACCGGCGCAAAAGAATCACCTTTACTACCTGACAACCTGGCATGAAGGCAGCACGCTGCAACAGCAACTCGATGTCGGCAAACATTTCACCGTACCGGATGTACTGACACAAGGTGCCAAACTGGTCCGCGCCGTTGCGGCGCTGCATCGGCGCAGCATCATCCATCGCGATATCAAACCGGCCAATGTACACATTGGCAGCGATGGCGAGTTGCGCATTCTCGATCTGGGTGTCGCGCAATCGGGACTGGAAGAAGAGGATGAAATCCGTGCGCCACGTGCGGGTACACCGTCCTATCTTGCGCCGGAACAGTTCTCGGATGCTCCCGCCTCGCGTGAAACCGATCTGTACGCAGTCGGCGTCACGCTTTATCAACTGCTTACACGACATTTTCCGTACGGCGAGATCGAGCCTTTTCAGACGCCACGCTTTGGCGCACCGGTGGCACCAAGTCGCTATCGTCCGGATGTACCAATGTGGCTGGAAAATGTATTGCTGAAGGCAGTCGCACGCGAACCGAAAGATCGATTTGAAACAGCAGAAGAATTTTTGCTCGCACTGGAGCGTGGCGCAGCGCGTCCGATCGATCGCCTGCCGAGCAAGCCACTTGTAGAACGCAATCCGGTTTCCGTCTGGAAGACGGTGGCCATTTGCGCGGTGGTACTGAACGTCTTGTTGCTGTACCTGCTTGTCGTTCGTTGAAACCGTTCGATGAAATCGCTCAATGAAAATCGTTGGCTAAAATCGGCGTATTAAATCCCTGCACTGATTTCACGCCGCCGCGCCGTTAAGAGCAGCCTTGACCAGTTCATCGATCTCTGTGGTGATGTTGGACAGCACACCAGCGACGACGGAAAATTCTTTACCTGCGATACCTGCGCGTGCGGCAACGATACGTGCATTGAACGCCACCATCTTCGCTTCGCGTGCAATCGTTTCGATATCCTTCATGATGCCGCGCAACTGATCACGCATCAGGCGCGCATGTCGCTTCGACTGTTCTTCATACACAGCCGTGATCTGGTTGAGGATGGCCAGTAAGGGCGTGGTCACTTCCACCAGTTGCGCTAGCAGCTCCGGTGCCGTTCTGAGTTTGTCTTCGATCGCATTGAGCGTGCGCCCTGCCAGCTCAATGAACGCGCAAATCTTGCGATCACCATCGAGCGCGCCAAAATAGACTTCCTCCAGTTCAGGACAAAAAACACCTGGAAGATCGCCTGATCGCTTCAACAAGGATGCATGCGCGGCACGAAACAAGGCCAGTGCCTCACGTGCAATCGGGACCGCATTCTCATGCTGTTGCGAAGCCAGTACCGCGTACAGCACCAGGCGTTGCGAGGTAAAGCGACGGCGACCGGACAGATTGATCAACATGCCGAACACCTCGCCCGACAGCGGCACAATGTTCGCATCCTGTTCCAGATCGGCTTGCGTATTGCCTACTTCTTGCGTCGCCACGACTTGCTGGTCATGGTGTGCGTCATTGACAGCAACCGGCATGTCCGGCGCTGCCACTTCTCGTAATGCAAGCTGACTTGTCATGGCTTGATTCATTCAACTTCAATTAAAGATCAACAAGTGAATCAGGCCGCTTCCTTGGATGGATGCGACTGGCGGTGATAGAGGAACTCCAGCACAGCAGAACGGTATTGCATGTATTGCGGATCTTGTGCCAGTGACACGCGCTCACGCGGACGTGCCAGTTTGACTTCGCAGATTTCGCCGATGGTTGCAGATGGGCCATTGGTCAGCATCACGATGCGATCCGACAACAGCACGGCTTCATCCACATCATGCGTGACCATGATGACGGTCGAATTGGTGGCGGCAACGATCTTGAGCAACTCGTCCTGCAGATGTGCACGCGTCAGTGCATCGAGCGCACCGAAGGGTTCATCCATCAACAGTACTTTCGGTTCCATCGACAGTGCACGGGCAATACCGACACGCTGCTTCATGCCGCCCGAAATTTCATTTGGACGTTTTTGCTCGGCATGCGTCAGGCCAACCATTGTCAATGCATCCTTGGTCCGCTTTTGTAATTGCGATTTGGTTTCGGTCGCACCGAAGACGCGCTCAACTGCCAGATACACGTTTTCAAAGCAGGTCAACCAAGGCAACAGCGAGTGATTCTGGAACACCACCGCACGCTCCGGCGATGGGCCGGCGATTTCGCGATTGCCGCAGAGCAGCATGCCGCCAGTAGCATCGGTCAGACCGGCGATCAGGTTGAGCAGCGTCGACTTGCCGCAACCCGAGTGACCGATCAGCGTGATGAACTCACCCTTGGCAACCGTCAGATTGATATCGCGCAAGGCGTTGAAGACACCCTTCTTGGTATGAAACGACATTTCGCCGTTCTGAATATCGATGTACTTGCTATTGATGTGATCCATGATGATTTCCTTGTGCGTATTCGGTGTTCAAGCAAACGGCTGACATCCAGCCGTTCAAATCAGCTACTCCAATCAGCTCTTCACGTCTTCATAGGTGAAGGCCTTCGCAATACCGACCAGAATCTGTTCGAGGATCAGACCGACGATACCGATTACGACGATAGCGATGATGATGTGAGGCACATTAAGGTTATTCCATTCATCCCAGACCCAGAAGCCGATACCGACGCCGCCCGTCAACATCTCGGCAGCGACGATCACCAGCCAGGCGGTACCGATTGCCAGACGCACACCGGTCAGCATGTACGGCAACACGGAGGGAAACAGAATCTTGGTGACGATTTTCCATTCCGACAGATTGAGCACACGCGCAACGTTCATATAGTCCTGCGGCACACGCTGCACACCCACGGCGGTGTTGATGATCATTGGCCAGATCGAGCAGATGAAGATGGCCCAGATCGCAGCTGGATCGGCTGCCTTGAACACCAGCAGACCAATCGGCAGCCAGGCCAGCGGCGACACTGGTTTAAGCAAACTAATGATCGGATTGAACATGCCGGAAAAGAAACTGAATCGGCCGATCATGAAGCCCAGCGGAATACCAACGATCGCGGCCATGCCAAACCCGAGCGCGACGCGCTTGAGTGAAGCCACGATGTTCCAGCCAATGCCCTGATCATTCGGGCCATTGTTATAGAACGGATCGGCAAACAGTTCGAGCGCTGCTTTCCACGTGGTCAGTGGCGAAGGAATGCCACTGTTTTTAACCGAAATGATTTCCCACACAACGATCAGGAAAAACAACCCGAAGATCGGCGGCAATACTTTCAGGAAGAAAGGCTTGAGCATCGGAGGACGTGCAGTCTTCACAGATGCTGACGGCTTTTCTGCAGCAGCCGCAACACCGCTATGCGTGGTGCTGTCGGCCGCAGTAGGGGACCCTGCGGTGGTGACTGCAGGATTGATTGCATGCGCGGTGCTGGTTGGTGCGACTGCTGCGATAGTCATGTGAATAACTCCTTATGCTTTGATCTTGAACGACTCGGCGTATGCCTTTGGATTCTTGCCATCCCAGACCACACCATCGATAAGCTTGGACGAACGTGCTTCGCTCTTTGGCAGCGGCACCTTGGCGGCAGCAGCGGCTTCCTTGTACAGATCGATACGGTTGACCGACTTGGCCGTACCCAGATAATCGGGTTCGCCCTTGGCCAGACCCCAGCGTTTGTGCTGCGTCATGAACCACATGCCATCCGACAGGTACGGGAAATTGGCCGCGCCTTCGTTGTAAAACTTCATGTGGTTTGGATCGTCCCAAGTCTTGCCCAGACCATTCTGGTAACGACCCAGAATGCGTTCGTTGATGACGTCGACCGAGGTATTGACGTAAGACTTGGCAGCAATCACGTCAGCCATCTTGGCCTTGTTCGACAGCGACGAATCGATCCAGCGACCGGCTTCCAAAATAGCGGCGGTAACAGCACGTGCGGTATTCGGATTCTTGGCAACCCATTCGGATGTGGTGCCGAGGACTTTTTCCGGATGGTCTTTCCAGATATCTTGCGTGGTAGCTGCCGTGATGCCGATGCCGTCAACGATGGCGCGGTGATTCCATGGTTCACCCACGCAGAAACCGTCCATGTTGCCGACACGCATATTGGCAACCATTTGCGGTGGCGGCACGGTGATGACTTTTGCATCTTTCATCGGATTGATGCCGTAGGTCGCCAGCCAGTAGTAGAGCCACATCGCGTGGGTACCGGTCGGGAAGGTTTGTGCAAACGTGTATTCACGCTTTTCCATTTGCATCAACTTGGCAAGGCCAGGACCATTGATCGCGCCCGCATCAGCCAGTTTTTTCGACAGCGTGATCGCCTGACCGTTGTTGTTCAGGTTCATCAGCACGGCCATGTCTTTCTTGGCGCCACCGATACCTTCATGCACACCATAGACCAAGCCGTACAACACGTGCGCTGCGTCGAGCTCGCCGTTGACCAGCTTGTCGCGCACACCTGCCCACGAGGATTCCTTGGTCGGCACGATCTTGACGCCATATTTCTTGTCAAAGCCCATCACGGACGCCATGACAACAGAAGCACAATCGGTCAGCGGAATGAAACCAATCTTGACCTCTTCCTTCTCTGGCTTGTCGGACCCTGCTGCCCACACACCCTGCGTCGCCAGCCCGCCGAAAGCGCTGGCGGCCACTGCCGTTCCTGCCTTGATAATCGTGCGCCGTGTCATGTTGGTCTTCCCGTCGTGCGTTGTCATGTTGTCCTCGAAAGCGGTATGAATAAAAAAGACATAAAAAAAAGACGCCCGAACCACAAAAGCAAATCTGCCTTTGCAGTACGGACGTCTTTGTCCTGACTGTCCCGACCGCCATTGGTCGAAACGATCCTGTTTTTTAGTACCGTCGTTGGTACTGCCTTCAAACTAGCAATTCATATGCCAGTTTATAAATCCTGCTGAAAATCGTGGTTCTGTCGAGACAAGATGACAAAAATCATCTGAGTGTGACCGCAGCGTGACGTGCCGCCTGATTCGCGCTGTTTTTGTGCGCCGCATTGATTTAGTGCATCAAAAATGCACTATTTATCTTCAACCCAGCAAATCGGCAATATCGATCAGACGTTGCGCCAGTTCGGACAACTTGAGGTTCTTGTCCATCGCCATGCGGCGCAGCTTGCCATAAGCCTCATCTTCAGAAATCTTGTGGCGCTCCATCAGCAAGCCTTTGGCACGCTCGATCGTCTTGCGCTCGGCAAGCTTGAGCTTGGTGTCCGACAGCTCATTACGCAGCTTCTGATCCACATTAAAGCGCGCCATCGCCACATCCAGCACCGGCTTGACCCGCTCTGCATGCAAGCCCGCCACGATATACGCCGACACGCCTGCAGCCATTGCCGCTTCCATACTGGAAGGCGCCTGATCCTCGGTAAACAACACGATAGGGCGCGGCGCTTCACGCGTTGCCATGACGACGTGCTCCAGTACGTCGCGTGCGTCGGACTCGGCATCGATGATGATCATGTCGGGCTGAACCTGCATCACGCGATCCGGCAAATGCATGTCCGCCGGAAAAACGGCGACGATGTTATAGCCGGCTTCCAGCAGCCCGATGCGCAAGGCGCGTGCGCGCTCATCCTGCTGTAAGGCAAGATCATCATCCAGATCGGAATCCGGCGAAAGAAGCGTATTGACGACGACAATGCGCAGGGAGCGCATGTCGGCTTTGTTGTTTGATGTCATGCAAGTCGATAAAGGTCGTTCGGCAAGTGCATAGCGCGAAGAATACGCTACAATCCACGCAAGAATCGCACCAATCTCGCACCAGTAAAGTCCCTCCTCCATGCTTGTTCTCGGAATCGAATCCTCCTGCGACGAAACAGGCCTTGCGTTGTATGACACACAACAAGGCTTGCGCGCCCACGCTCTCTACTCGCAGGTAAAAATGCATGAGGAGTATGGCGGCGTCGTGCCTGAGCTCGCCTCGCGCGACCACATCCGTCGCGCCATTCCTTTATTGGAACAGGTGTTTGCAGAAGCCGGCGCCAAGCGCGAAGACATCGATGCCATCGCCTACACACAAGGGCCGGGACTTGCCGGTGCCTTGCTGGTTGGTGCCTCGGTGGCTTGCGGTCTCGGCCTGGCGCTCGACAAGCCGGTACTCGGCGTGCATCACCTCGAAGGACATCTGCTGTCGCCGCTGCTCGCAAGCGATCCGCCGGAGTTTCCATTCATCGCGCTGCTGGTTTCCGGCGGTCATACGCAATTGATGCGCGTGGATGGCGTCGGCCAATACACCATGCTCGGCGAAACACTGGACGATGCGGCCGGCGAAGCCTTTGACAAGTCGGCCAAGCTGCTCGGCCTTGGCTATCCAGGCGGTCCGGCCATTTCGCGCATGGCAGAATTCGGCGATCCCAATGCCTATACTTTGCCGCGTCCCATGCTGCACTCCAAGAATCTCGACTTCAGTTTTTCAGGATTGAAAACAGCGGTGCTCACGGTCGTGAAAAATCACACCACGGATCTCTGCGAACAGGACAAGGCCAATATCGCACGCGGCTTTGTCGATGCGATCGTCGATGTACTGACCGCCAAGTGCATGACCGCGTTGAAAGAAACCGGACTGAAACGGCTGGTCATCGCCGGCGGCGTCGGCGCCAATCGCCAGTTGCGCGAATCATTGAACGCGGCGGCCGCCAAGCGACGCTACAAAGTGTTTTATCCCGAGCTTGAATTCTGCACCGACAACGGCGCCATGATCGCCTTTGCCGGCGCGATGCGCCTGCAACTCGACCCGACGCTGGCAAAGAAGGATTACGCCTTCAACGTACGTCCACGCTGGCCTCTTGATAGTCTCGCAGCACCCTGAAGTATCAGCCTGTTACCGACGCAATGATTTATTGCGACGCCTTCACGAACTCAATGAACGCCTTCAGACCCGCCGGCAATTGTCGACGACTCGGGTAATACAGATAAAAGCCCGGATAGTGCGGGCACCAGTCCTCCAGCACCGATACAAGCCGCCCTTCCGCCAGATAAGGTGTCGCCATCGCCTCGAACACATAGGCAAAGCCCGTGCCCTGTAAGGCAGCCTCCAGCATCATGCCGACATCACCGAGCGTCAGCGGCCCTTCCACATCGGTTTCCAGTTTGCTGCCCTTGTGCTCGAACTCCCAGCGATACACGGCGCCACTCGGAAAGCGATGACGGATACAGGGAAGGCCGAGCAGATCGCGCGGATGTCTGGGGCGCGCGTGCTGTGCCAGCAACGCAGGAGCAACAACAACCCGCGAACGCTGACGTGGCCCCAAGGGGACGGCAATCATGTCGTTATCGATCGATTCGCCAAAGCGCACGCCTGCATCGAATCCGCCAGAAACCATATCGACAAATGCATCGTTATCAACGATCTCGACCTGCATCTCCGGATACGCTTGCAGGAAGGCACTCACCAGTGGCAGCAACACCATCTGCGCCGGTACGCGTCCCGCATTGATACGTAATGTGCCGCGTGGCGAACCGCGCAACTCGTTCAGATCTTCCAGCGCATCATCAATGTCACGGAAAGCAGGATCAAGTCGCGCAAACAAACGCTCACCCGCTTCCGTCAACGCCACGCTGCGTGTGGTGCGGTTGAACAATCGCAATTCAAGCTTCGCCTCTACCTCGCGCAATGCGTGACTGATTGCAGAGGGCGTGAGGCCGAGTTCCAGCGCTGCCTTACTAAAGCTGCGATGACGGGCAATCGTGAGAAACAATGCGAGGTCAGTCGGTGTGATACGTTTCATTAGTGAATTTTTCTCACAAGCCTGTTTATATTTAATGGGATTATCACATGAATCTCTTTTGCCTACAGTACGTTCATGCGATGCACTCCGCGTCGCGCCTACCAAGGAGATTCAAAATGAAAACATGGCTGATTACCGGTGCATCACGTGGATTTGGTGAACTGATTGCAAAAGAAGCGCTGGCTGCTGGCGACGCGGTGATTGCAACTGCACGCAACCCAAAAGGTCTCGCCGAAAAATTCGGCAACCATCCGCAACTGCTCGCAGTGAAGCTCGACGTCACGAACGATGCCGATGCGCTACGTGCGGTTGAAGAAGGTATCCAGCGCTTTGGACAAATCGATGTGCTGATCAACAACGCCGGCTATGGACTGCTTGGCGCAGTCGAGGAAGCCACCAGGGAAGAAATCGAACCGCTGTTTGCTACCAATGTGTTTGGCTTGCTTGCCGTCACACGCGCCGTATTGCCGTACATGCGACAAAGTCGCTCGGGCCATATCGTCAACATCTCGTCGATTGGCGGCTATGAAGCATTTGTAGGATGGGGCGTATATGGTGCCACCAAGTTTGCCGTTGAAGGCTTGTCGGAAGCATTGGCGAAAGAGCTCCAACCACTGGGCATTCACGTCACCGTGGTCGAACCCGGCTTTTTCCGTACCGATTTTCTCGAAGCAAATTCACTGGTCAAATCAGTCAACGAGATCGCTGACTATGAAGAGACGGTCGGCGCCATGCGACGCTTCGCACACGATGCAAATCATGCGCAACCTGGCGATCCGACAAAACTGGCGAAGGCATTCATTGCATTGGCGAATAGCAAGCAACCACCGATTCGCCTGCCATTGGGCAGTGATACGGTCGCTCTGATCGAATCCAAGAACAAGCAGGTGGCACGGGAACTTGAGGCATGGCGTGCACTGGCAGTCTCCACAGACTTTGCATAAGCGGCAAAACGCTGCATTGAAAAAATAACGCCAGCACGAAGCTGGCGTTATTTTTCGGTTGAGCGTTATTACTTCTTCTTGCTACCGATCCGGGTTTCCTTGCCGGCCAGCAGATTGGCAATATTCTTTTGATGGCGGAAAATCAGCAGGATGCTCATGATCGCAATCGACAATGCAATCGCGTCGATTTCAAACATCAGCACATAAAAGAATGGCGCGAAAATGGCAGCAACCAGTGCAGACAGTGACGAATAACGGAAAGCGTAGGCCACGATGATCCACGTTGCCAGCGTCGCCAAACCGAGGCGCCAGTCAATGGCCAGCAAAATCCCAAGCGCCGTTGCCACGCCCTTGCCCCCGATGAAGCGAAAAAACACCGGCCACAAATGACCGAGAAACACGGCAATCGCAACCAGCGCAATACCGGTCTCATTGATGCCGTAATCCGGCCCCAGTGTTTTAGCCAAAAAGACCGCCACGAATCCTTTTGCACCGTCACCCAGCAACGTCAGAATGGCCGCTTTTTTATTACCAGTACGCAGTACATTGGTCGCGCCCGGATTTTTCGAACCGTAGCTACGTGGATCGTCGAGGCGGAACAATTTGCTCACGACCACCGCAAACGAAATCGAACCGATCAAATAGGCCCCGACGACAAATAATGCTGTATTCATTTCCATCTCTTCTCATTGCGCAGCGTGCCCAAGTCTATAAAGACATGCTGCCTTGTTTCATTCAATCTTCCAGTGCGCATTGCACCGGCTTTGCGCCCAGCACATCCGCCAATACCGATGGCGCGATCCCGATCAAATAACCGCGTCGTCCGCCATTGATATAGATGTGTTTGAGCGACAGGATACTTTCTTCCACGAAAACTGGCATGGCCTTGCGTGTACCGAACGGAGACGTGCCACCGATCAAAAAGCCGGAATGACGATTCGCCACCTCAGGCTTGCACGGCTCGATCGACTTGCAGCCGATCTGACGCGCCAGATTCTTGGTCGACACCTTGCGGTCGCCATGCATCAGAACCACCAG
>Ga0308164_10000449_pt1 | contig 72027 bp, 67 predicted proteins | sample PhyTR2_FD_201031 | JGI IMG/M metagenome (GOLD analysis project Ga0308164, IMG submission 201031) | Phyllosphere microbial communities from UC Gill Tract Community Farm, Albany, California, United States - DLSLT.R2 | ecosystem: Host-associated > Plants > Phyllosphere > Unclassified | place: USA... | reverse complement strand
CTCCTACGGAGCTTTAATGTTTGCGGGATATTACAAACGTACCGCCACTACAGAGCTTAAGATTGATGTTCCTTATTAACTATTGACAGGACGCTCCTACGGAGCTTTAATGTTTGCGGGATATTACCACTACAGAGATTAAGATTGATGTCCTTTATTAATTATTGACAGTATCGCTCCTACGGAGCTCGGATTTAGGGTTCACACTTGGGCTACCAACTAATGTACCTACATAAGTCTTGAGTGATTCGGGAAAGTTTAAGCCAGAGGGTACTATTATAATGTCTATGTCGAATTTTATTGAGATGTTGGTTATGAGATTTACTTGACAAAAAAATCCTTAATCTAAAATGTAATTTTTACTTTGACAAATAGCAATACAAACGCCGCCACCCTAGCCCCGATAATAGCGGCATCCTTTTTCTGGTGGCCGATGCTAAGCAGCGGTAAGCAGAAAAAGATACAGCGGAGAGCGGGAAAGAGCTACTAAAAAAAATGAAGGGAAAAAGGTTGTTATATATAAAAGTAATTGAAGTCGTTGAAAAAATCTGTACTCCGATTAGAAATATCGTTTGATGAGTATCTTATATATATAGTAACCGAGAAGGCAACCGATAGTGTCGGCAACGATGTCTAAGGTTTCCATGGATCTACCGAAACCCATTTCTTCCTGAAGGATTTCTGTGAGGAATGCGTAAATAAGGATGATCTGAAAAAAGAAAGAAAACTTGATTTTCGGGAAAGCCGCCATAAATGAGAAACCGAGCATTGCAAATATTCCCAGATGCAAAACTTTGTCGATTCCATCGAACATAAAGAAATATTCGTGATTTTCTACTCCCGGACGCAGGAGCATATAAGTAAGAAATGCCCAATAAATGGGCAGTATCTTTATAAATATGTTTGAAATCTTATCCAATGATTGCCTGATATTCTTCTGCAGAAAGCAATTCTGACTGATCTGCACCGTCAGCAATCTCCAATTTGATGATCCAGCCGTTTCCGTAAGGTTCTGTGTTTAGTAATTCCGGCTGATCTTCTAACGCAGCATTGAACTCAATTACTTTACCAGAAATTGGCAAGAACAAATCTGAAACTGTTTTTACAGCTTCTACACTTCCGAAAACATCTCCTCCATTGATATCATCATCTACCGTATCTACATCTACATAAACGATATCTCCTAATTCTCCCTGCGCAAAGTCTGTAATACCAATTGTAGCAATATTACCTTCGATCTTTACCCATTCGTGATCTTTAGTGTACTTTAATTCTGATGGTGTGTTCATTTTAATTTTTTATTTAATATTGACAAATTTATTCAAAATACAGATATGCTCAAAGAAAATAAATAATTATTTAAAAAGTAGCCTAAAAGTGGGAAAGTATATTGATAAACAAGAAAAATATTCAACTATTTTAGATTTAGGCTGCGGAACAGCAAGATGAGCCTTACCTCATCATCCGCTCTCAAAATGAGATTAAATGGAACACTATACATTTCAAATATCAAGAAACAGAAAAAGGAGTTTGGGTAGAAACCTTAAATAATGACCAAACTTTATTTAAAAATTTCTATATTCGTTTATGAACTTTCTCGCCCACTCTTTTCTTACTTTCAGTGACGGACAAATTGTCGGGCAGTTTCTCGAAGATTTTATCCGAAACAGAGACCGTTATTCTTTCCCAAAAGATATTCAGGACGGCATTACACTGCATCGTGAGATTGATACCTTTACTGATTCTCATCCTGCTATTCACGAAGCAAAAAAAGTCTTCAGTCCGCTTGTAAGGTTGTATGCCGGAGCTTTTGTGGACGTTTCTCTGGATTATTTTGTAGCCAATGACTTACAGCTAAATTCTTTGCAAGGCTGGAAAAACCATTCATTAAAAGTATACAGAGTTCTTCATGAGCACTACGAATTTCTACCGGATAATTTCAGGTACATGCTTACCAGAATGGAACAGGATAACTGGCTGTACAACTACCGCCACGATCAGAATATAAAATTCAGCATGAGAAATGTTTTGAATAAAGCTAAATATTTAGACAAAGATATTCCGGTATTTGAGGCTTTTTTAGACAATAAAGATGTTCTGCAGAAATGCTATGATGATTTTTTTCCTGACCTTTTAGCTCATGCAAAAAAAGTGAATGAGAATTTCTAATGAGATTTTTTAAAATCTTCCTACAAAACTTATTCCTCCAGCACCAACATTAAAATCCCAGGAAATTTTATTTTTAAATTTCAGTTCCTTATTGTATTTTTTATCTTCTTCATACTTCTCTTTTCGCTTTAAGAATTTATCAATTCCTTCTACTGCGGCAATACTTATAGCAGAACTCAAAACGACATCCGTCAACCAATGAGCACCTTCCAAAACTCTGGAAGCAGGCACTATCGCTCCTACCGTCAAAATTCCGGCTTTGATCCATGGGCTTTTAAACTGTTTAGACAAAGCATAAGTTGTAGTTACAGCGAGAACGGTATGACCAGATGGAAAGCTACGGTACATAAAATCGCCACCAAAAGGTTTAAAATGATTTTTCCCAAGCCCAGCGCCCGGTCTTGCTCTTCCTGTAGCAGATTTTGAAATTTGCTGAATTGCGCCAGTGGCGCTGGCTGCCGTTATCATCAGCACGCCGGCTCTTCTTAGTTTTTCACTGTTGGTCAAAAGGCCGGTTACATAAACTGCACCTGTAATCCCGTAATTGATCTGAGGACTGCCAAAATAACTTCCAAATTTGGTAATTGTTTTAGGAACTTTACTGTTGTTTTCCATAAAAAACCGGCTGGTATCTTCATCCACCAGATAAAGTATCCCTACACCCAAAACTGTAGCTCCTACCCTCGTGAAATCAGCTTTTTTCCATTGGAAAGGTCTGGTAAATACATTGGCAAAACCGCCTCCCATGGCGACAACATCATATTTAAGATGCCCCCAAATATCATTTCTTCTTTTTCTCTGGAAATTATTAGCGGAATCTAATTTTTGATTCTCAAAAATTAATGAATCCTGAGTTTTAACGAAAGCACTATCCGTATTTTTCACTGCAATACTATCTTGTTGTGAAAAGATCATTTGAGAAAAGAACAGGCTAAATAATATAGCCAATTTTGTCATCTTCATAAAGTAAGAATATCCTGCAAATTTACATCTTTGATTTCACTTTTTAGCTACTTAAAACTGTTGAAACAAATATCGATTCGGATATGTTAACTTTTCACTTTTACGGTTTCCGTTGACGATGATGTGAACTAAATTGATCTGGTCATCAAATAAATTATACAAGAAGCTCACCGCAGTTTCTATTTTTTTCGGATTTTCCACTTTTTCAGATTCCAGATAAACATTCACCGATTCACTGTCTTCTTCGTAACCTACGTAATTGATTTTTAAAAACTCGTTATCTGTTTTGAGTTTAAAATATTCTGAACTATAATTTTTTAAGGCCCCATTAATCTGAGCTTTGTATTTCGGATCATTAAAATGAAATGGCTTTCCGAATTTTTTATTCAAACCATTTTCTAAATCATCCAAGAAAAATCTTCCGGTAATCTCAAAAGTTTTTGATTTTGAATTGTAATTGATTTCCACCGAACCAACGTGGTAAGGATGTACTTCTTTGGTAAAAGAAAGCAGCAGTAAAAGGGACGCTAAAAAAACAAAAAACCTTCTCATATCTATAAACTCATTGATCGTTCAAATCTGTTCCGAAATTAATCATTATTTTCGTAAACGTAATATTCATAACATAATGCAGGACTTTTTATTTTATTTAAAACTAGGTTGGGAACATATTATTTCACTGGATGCGCTTGATCACCAGCTTTTTGTTTTAGCATTAATTGCCGTTTACACTTCCAAAGACTGGAAAAAAATCCTGATTCTGGTGACTGCATTTACGATAGGACATTCCATCACATTGGCTTTAAGTATTCTCAATGTAGTAAGACTTCCTTCAGATTGGGTAGAATTTCTGATTCCGCTGACGATTGTTCTGACGGCGGCCGGAAATATTTTAATGAAAAATAAAAAGCAGACGCAGAATAAAACCAATTATTATTTGGCATTGTTTTTCGGGCTGATTCACGGATTGGGATTTGCCAATACTGCAAGAGTGATGATTGCGAAAAGTCAGAGCATTGCCGTTCCGCTTTTAGGTTTTAATATTGGCTTAGAAATCGGACAAATCGTAATTGTACTGGCCATATTGATATTGCTTTTTATTCTTCTAAACCTTTTTAAAATCAATAAAAAAGACTGGATCTTATTTGTTTCATCGGGAGTTTTCGCATTGGCTTTAAAAATGACTTTAGAGAGAATTCCTTTTTAAACTATACATTGCTACATATTGTTTGAAGAATCACCGTTCACATCGCGAGAACATTGTTTTGCGTTGCGAGAATATGATTTAACATTACAAGAATATTGTTTTACAACGCAAGAATAGAAGTTTGCATCGCAAGAATATAACTTTACATCACAAGAATAGAAGTTTTCATCGCAAGAATAGAACTTCACATCGCAAGAATAGAAGTTTGCATCACAAGAATAGAACTTCACATCGCGACAATATTAAAACATCTCCTTCAAATATTATTTCGGACAATAAAAAGCTCAAACAAATAATGGTTTTTGAGGAGATTTCACCCATTCCCTCATTTCTGAATACCCTGACATCTGTTTATTTATAAATAATTAAATCAACACTTGAAACATTTCTAAATTTTCAACTACTTATTATTATATTTGATCATTCTTAAATCATTCGTCTATGCAACTAAAAATAACGGCACTTTCGCTATTTCTATATATAAGTGTTTCTGCCCAAAATATTCAAAATAATCCGGGAAGTAATCATGGGAACAGATTTGAACAGTTGGGAACTATTCTTCCTACTCCCAATGTTTACAGAACAGCTTCCGGAGCTCCGGGACAGGCGTATTGGCAAAACAGAGCAGATTACGACATCACCGCATATCTCGACGAAGATAAAAGAAATTTAAAAGGTTCGGAAACGGTTACCTATCACAATAATTCGCCGGACGATTTAGATTACATCTGGCTACAATTGGATGAGAACCAACAATCAACTGTAAAAAAAGCAGATTATCAGTTCTCCTCTACCCTGCCGAAATCTTTGAATGACCAGCAATTAAATACTACAGACCTTCCTGCAAAAGACAATGGCTACGGAGTTAATCTTGAAAAAGTAACCGATGCTTCGGGAAATCCTCTGAAATACACCGTCAACAAAACGATGATGCGTATTGATTTGCCTAAATTTTTAAAGAAAGGCGAAAAATTTATCTTTAAAATCGACTGGAATTACAACATCCCAAACCGCACGAAAATGGGCGGCCGTGGCGGTTACGAAAATTTCGCAGAAGACGGCAATGATTTGTACACCATCACGCAATGGTTCCCAAGAATGTGCGTGTACAGTGATTTTCAGGGTTGGCAGAATCATCAATTCACAGGAAGAGGTGAATTCGCTTTAGTTTTTGGGAATTATAAAGTTTCGATGAACGTTCCGGCTGACCACGTGATCGGTGGAACCGGAGAATGTAAAAACTACGAACAGGTTTTAACTCCTGAACAATTATCAAGATATAAGAAATCACAGACTTCAAACGAGCCTGTAGAAATTGTGACTCTGGATGAAGCTAAAAAAGCAGAGAAAAACCATTCAAAACAGAGAAAAACATGGATTTTTGAAGCGAAAGATGTGAGAGATTTTGCATGGACGGCTTCAAGAAAATTTGTCTGGGATGCGATGGGCGTTACGATTCCTGAAAATAACAATAAAGTAATGGCGATGAGTTTCTACCCAAAAGAAGCTTACGGTTTATACAGAAAATTCTCTACGAAAGCAGTTGCCCATACAATTAAAACCTATTCAGAATTCACGATTCCATATCCTTATCCGGTTGCGCAGTCTGTGGAAGCTTCGAATGGAATGGAATATCCGATGATCTGTTTCAACTTTGGAAGAACTGAAAAAGACGGCACTTACTCTGAAGGAATCAAAAACGGAATGATTGGCGTAATTATTCATGAAGTGGGACATAATTTTTTCCCGATGATCATCAACTCAGATGAGAGACAGTGGAGCTGGATGGATGAAGGTTTAAATACATTCACAGAATATTTAACCGAAGAAAAATGGGACAATAAATTCCCTTCAAAACGTGGTCCGGCCTGGACGATTACTGATTACATGAAGCTTCCGAAAGATCAATTGGAGCCGATTATGAGTAATTCCGAAAACATTATTCAGTTTGGTCCGAATGCTTATTCTAAACCTGCAACAGGTCTGAATATTCTTCGTGAAACGATTATGGGAAGAGAACTTTTCGATAAAGCTTTTAAAACCTATTCAAAAAGATGGGCGTTCAAACATCCTGAGCCTGCAGATTTCTTCAGAACGATGGAAGATGCGAGTGGTGAAGATTTAGATTGGTTTTGGAGAGGCTGGTTTTACGGAACCGATCCTGTAGACATTGCGATTGATAAGGTTACGATTGCAACTCCCGACTTAACTGCAGTAAAACAAGCTGAGGAAACCAAATATAAAGTGGATAAACCTCTGCAAAATGAATTTGAAGATATTTCTAAAATCAGAAACAAAGAAGACAAAACCATTACCTTCGAAGTGGAGAAAGATAAAGACCTTCAGGATTTTTACTACCGTTACGATCGCGGTCAGGAAAAAGTAGACGCTGATAAAGAATACAGTATCAAAACGGAAGGAAGCGAAGCTTTAGATAAAAAAGATCAGGATAAACTTAAAAATATCAAAGCGTATCAAATCGATTTTGTGAACAAAGGCGGTTTGGTAATGCCTATCATTCTTGAATTCACTTTCGAAGACGGTTCAAAATTAAAAGATAAATCATCATCTCAAATCTGGAGACACAATGAGAAGAAAGCTTCAAAAACCTTTTATTTTGACAAAAAATTAAAATCTGTGCAGCTAGACCCAATGAGAGAGACTGCAGATATTGATACGTCAAATAATTTCTGGAACAACGATCAGACCAATTCTGAAACTTCAAAATTCCAGGTTTTCAAAGAAAAACAAAACGGTGCAGTAAGAGGTGGTGCCAATGGAAAAGTGAATCCGATGCAGGCGGTTAAGAAGAAATAGGTTTAAATATTTTTATTTAACTTTATTAAAATTTAGAAAGATGGAAACTATAAAATTAAGTATCGAAATAGAAAAAGAAAGCCTTCCATTGATCAAAAAATTTCTTGAAAATATAAAAGGAATTGTAAAAGTGGAAGAAGAAGACCAACTTTTGGAGAGTTTTTTAATGATGGAAAATCAATTTTTAAAAGGTAATCTTGATATTGTATCAGAAGAAAGTTTTAAAAAAAACATTGAGGAAAAAGTATGCAAGTTGTACTCTCAAAAGTAACAGACATTCATTACAATGAGATACTAGCTCAGCTTTCGAAAAAATGAACTGAGAAAGAAATCAGAGTTTTCATCTCAGAATACGAGTCTGTGGTTGAAAATGTAAAAATAAAGTTGGTTTCTTATCCTTATTATTCTAAGAAAGATAAAATTCAGTTTGCTTTGATGGGTAAAAAGAATGTGAAAATGTTCTTTAAGGTTTATCCAAAAGAAAATACATTATTTGTTTTTGATTTTTTTATTGTGAGAAAAGATCCAAACAAACTATACAAACCATAAAAAAGTCATTCATCTCGAATGACTTTTTTTCTGCCAAAATTTCACATCTTTAAAAAAAATCTGCCAAAAATTTCGTTTCGGTTGCTTGGCACAGATTTAGAGATTTACGACACAGAAATAATTAAAAAATAAAAATATTATGTCAGTAAACTTTAAACCCCTAGCAGACAGAGTGCTTATCGAGCCTATCGCTGCAGAAACTAAAACAGCTTCAGGTATTATTATCCCGGACACTGCAAAAGAAAAACCACAAGAAGGTACAGTAGTAGCAGTAGGTCCCGGTAAAGTAGACGAGCCTACCACTGTAAAAGTAGGTGACAAAGTTCTTTATGGAAAATATTCAGGTTCTGAATTAAAATTAGACGGAAAAGATTTCTTAATCGTAAAAGAAGGTGATCTTCTAGGAGTGATCGGATAAGATTACGGATACAAGACATCAGATTTCAGACTATTCATACTAAATTCAAATTAAAAACAAATGTTACATGTCTAACTTCTGACATCTAACATCTAATATCTAATCAAAATGGCAAAAGAAATAAAATTCGATATCGAGTCAAGAGACGCTCTAAAAAGAGGAGTTGATGCATTGGCTAATGCAGTAAAAGTAACTTTAGGACCAAAAGGTAGAAACGTTGTCATCGAAAAATCTTTCGGTGCACCTCACGTTACTAAAGACGGTGTTTCTGTAGCAAAAGAAATCGAACTTGAAGACAGAGTAGAAAATATGGGAGCGCAAATGGTAAAAGAAGTTGCTTCCAAAACCAATGATATCGCAGGAGATGGTACTACTACCGCTACTGTTCTGGCACAGGCTATCGTAAGAGAAGGTCTTAAAAATGTAGCTGCCGGTGCAAACCCAATGGACTTGAAAAGAGGGATCGACAAAGCAGTAACTGCTGTTGTTGCTAACCTAAAAGAGCAGTCTAAGCAAGTTGGTGATTCTACAGAAATGGTGAAGCAGGTTGCTTCAGTTTCTGCTAACAATGACGAAACAATCGGATCTTTGATCGCTGAAGCTTTCGGAAAAGTTGGTAAAGAAGGTGTAATCACTGTAGAAGAAGCAAAAGGTATCGATACAACAGTAGACGTTGTAGAAGGTATGCAGTTTGACAGAGGATACCAGTCTCCATATTTTGTAACGAACCCTGAAAAAATGACCGTTGAATTGGAAAACCCATACATTCTTTTAGTTGAGAAAAAAATCTCTTCAATGAAAGAATTACTTCCTGTTCTTGAGCCGATCGCACAAAGCGGAAAATCTTTATTGATTATTTCTGAAGAAGTTGAAGGTGAAGCTTTGGCAACTTTGGTAGTAAACAAATTAAGAGGTTCTCTTAAAATTGCTGCAGTAAAAGCTCCGGGATTTGGTGACAGAAGAAAAGCAATGTTGGAAGATATCGCTATCTTAACAGGTGGTCAGGTAATTTCTGAAGAGCAAGGTTTCACAATGGAAAACGTATCTCTTGATATGTTGGGAACTGCTGAAAAAGTATCTATCGACAAAGACAACACAACAATCGTAAACGGTGGTGGTGAAGAAAGCAAAATCAAAGGGAGAGTCGGTCAGATCAAAGCTCAGATGGAAACTACTACTTCTGACTACGACAGAGAAAAACTACAGGAGAGATTGGCTAAATTAGCCGGTGGTGTTGCCGTACTTTACGTAGGTGCAGCTTCTGAAGTTGAAATGAAAGAGAAAAAAGACAGAGTTGACGATGCATTGAACGCTACGAGAGCAGCGGTTGAAGAAGGTATCGTTGCAGGTGGTGGTGTTGCTTTTGTAAGAGCAATCTCTGCTTTGGCGAATCTTGAAGGAATCAATGCTGACGAAACTACTGGTATTAAAATCGTAAAAAGAGCGATCGAAGAACCATTGAGACAAATCGTTGCTAACGCAGGAGGTGAAGGTTCTGTAATCGTAGCTAAAGTTGCTGAAGGCAGCGGAGACTTCGGATACAATGCTAAAACTGACGAGTATGTAAACATGCTTGAAGCAGGAATCATCGATCCTACGAAAGTAACAAGAGTTGCCCTTGAAAATGCAGCTTCAGTTTCTGGAATGCTATTAACAACCGAGTGTGTAATCACTGAAATTAAGAGCGCAGAACCTGCTATGCCAATGGGAGGTGGAATGCCAGGAATGATGTAGTCTTAACCGCTATAAATAAATTAAACCGTTTTACTTTTGTAGAGCGGTTTTTATTTGAATTAACCTCAAATAAACAAACTAAAAGCAAAAAAATACCATCATTTTGCAAAAACAAAGTTTTATTTATATCTTTGATGAAAATAATTACATGCTAATATCTTTTAAATTCAAAAATTTTCTTTCATATAAAAATGAAGTCCAACTTTTAATGAGTAGTGTAAAGGCATTTAAAGAACTTAGACAAACTAATACATTTATTAAAAAAGACTTTGAACTACTAAAAACTGCTGCTATTTATGGTTCAAATGGCGGAGGTAAGAGTAATTTTATAAAAGCAATGGGTTACATGAATAAATTAATTCATAATTCGTTCGCTGATTCTTTAAAAAAACCTGAAGATAGATTTGATTACAACTTACAATTTAAACTTAACAATGTATCGGAAAAAAGTCCTATTGAAATGGAAGTCGTTTTTATTAAAAATGATATAATTTATAGATATGGTTTTCATGTCAACAACAATATTATTATAAAAGAGTGGCTCTTTCAAAAAAAAGAAGTTGAAACTCGTCTTTTTGAAAGAGATTTAAACGACTTCAAAATTAATAATAATAGTTTTTCTGAAGGAAATAAGTATAAAAACAATATAAACGATAATGTTTTATTTTTAAGTTATTTAGCTCAAAATAATGCTAAATTATCTTCCGAAATATTTGAATGGTTTTATGGAATTAATGCAACGAATGCCTTAAGCAATACCAACTACGAAAAAATCACAAAATCTCTTCTCAAAGAAGATTCTAATTTTAAAATTTGGCTTAGCTATGCTGTTAAATTTTTATCTATCTCAAATGTAGAATTGGATAATGAAAATAATATTTTAACTTATCATAATAAATTTGACAATAATGATTTTATTATTGATTCTATTCCATTTAATCTAGACTATGATGAAAGTGAAGGAACTATAAAATTAATCTACTTATTGGGAGCTATTTATCATACACTTATTCATAATGAAATTTTATTTATTGATGAGTTAGATTCAAAATTACATCCAAACTTGACTAGAAAAATAATCACTTTTTTTCATCAATTTAATAATAGTTCACAATTTATTTTCACATTACATGATTCAAATCTTTTAGATAAAAAAGTATTTAGACGTGACCAAGTATGGTTTGTTGATAAAAATAAATTTGGTTCATCAGAACTATATTCTTTATCAGAATTTGATTCATCTGTAGTTAGAAGTACATCTGACTATAGGAAAAAATATTTAGATCTAACTTTTGGAGCCGCAGATTCAATTGATATTTCAGAACAACTAATAGACCTGCTTTATGACAAAGTTAAATCGTAAACAAGGTAATAGATTTGCTGTTGAAGAAAAAAAAGCAACAATCTCTTTTTGTTTCTCAAAGTTAGATAAAAATCAAGGACAATCAATTGAAGAATGGCAACAAAAAGGACATCTCTCAGTATTCATTACTCGAACTCAACAAATTGGGAATCATTTATATAAAGAAGCATTAGCAAATAAATTAATAAAACAGTATACAAAAGTCGGCTTTCCTCCCGATTCTGAATTTAAACCTCCTAATCACGTGAATCCCCAATATTGGGCAGTTATACATTTAACCCCAAATAGTAAGGAAGTTGTTGCTGGATATATAGAAGATAATGTTTTTTATGTAGTCTTTTTAGATGAAGATCATAAATTTTGGCCTACTGATATACAAAACAGAGGAAAAAATAGGCGATAAAGCAAATTTAAACTTCAGATAAAAGACCCTTTCAGCCGCGCAAAGTCTCATGACTTTGGACAATAAATAAAACAAAACCGCTTCACCCGTTGGTGCGAGCGTCTCGCTCGTACCTACCAGCTGTAATGCGGTCACAAGCGAGACGCTTGCGCCAGCAAAATACATATAATATTAATCGTCGAATCTTCAACTTTGGAAATTCATTCTCCAGCACTCAAATCCAGTCTTTAACACTCCTTTTTGATTCTTTTTTACTCGCCTTTGAGTCTTCAATAAAGAAAAGTGAGTCTTTTATGCTCGTTTTTAAGTCTTTTTTACTCGGTGAAGAGTCTTTAAGAATGAACAACGAGTCTTTTATACTTAATATTGAGTTATAAAGTATTGTTTTTGACGCTTCCATTTTTAAACAAATACACAAAAATATCAAACACCAGTATCAAAATTTCACAGAAAAACCTATTTCACAGATTTCCAATCCATCACTTTTCCCTATATTTAAAACATAATTTTTTGCACAGAAATCAATTAAACCAAACCTCAACGCCCTTGAAAACAAAATTATTACTCCTTTTACTTTTCGGTTTTTGTTTAAGCAATGCACAAACCTTAAATTTTAAACATCTTTCGGATATGTCTGTGAGAAGAGGAGCGGTAAGCAGTGCTATTGCAGGTGACAATATCTATGTGAGCAATGGGTATAAAGATTCGGATGGTAATGCTACTATTATTGAGAAATACAGCATTAAAGATAACCGCTGGAGTATCATCAACTCCAGTTTGGTTCCTAAAAGATTCGCCAATTCGGAGACTTATGGTAATAAAATTTATATTTTTAACGGTTGGGGAAACAGCCATCTTGAAATTATAGACCTTGACACTCGTCAAAAAACGAAAGGAGCTGTTAACCGTGCCTACACAGGAAATGCCGGTTCTGCCATCCATAACGGAAAAATATATACGTTCGGAGGAAGTGGGCTCAACAATGCCGCCACCACAGTATTTTCTGATAGATTCCAATATTACGACATTGCTTCAGATACATGGCATCCATTACCGGATATGCCATCAGCCAGAGAAGCAAGGGGCAAAATAGTGAATGATAAGCTTTATGTAATCGGTGGTTTTAACGGTACATCATCCCGCCTGGTCAATGTGTTTGATCTCAATAAAAATGAGTGGACTGAGCAATATACGATGCCTGCTGCGATATCCGGTCACTCATTAGCAGTATCCGGTACTAAGATTTTTATCGCAGGCGGTTATAACAATCAAAATTTTCTGGCCTATTTCGATACAGAAACCAATAAGTTGCATAAATTATCATCCAATATGATTCCCAGAAGACATGCTGCTGCAGAAATATATAACAATAAATTATACATCATGGGTGGAAGTACAGCATCCTCAACCAAATCAGCTATTAAAAGCATTCAGGTTGCAGACATTAGCGAAGAAGCACTTTCTGCTAAATAAACCAATGAAGATGTATTTAAGTCAAAAGTTCCCCACTCCGCAAATTCTCCCGACTTTGCGGCAGTATTAAAAAAATCTGAATTTATAAAATACCAACCTTGTCAAGGTTTTGAACCTTGACAAGGTTAATTAAGTTTCAAATTTATTTGTTGAAGAGCTCAACTCCTTCATGAGGGCAGTCAGGCATTTCGTTGAGTTGTTCAAGTGCTTCGTTAAGGCGTTTAAGTGTTTCGGAGAAGCGTTCAAGTAATCCGAAGAAGCAACCAACCACTTCGAAGAGCCGATCAACCACTCCGAAGACGCAATCAAGTACTCCGAAGACGCAATCAACCACTCCGAAGAGACAATCAACCACTCCGAAGAGGCAATCAAGTACAATTTGTTATATTTCAGCACTTTACAGATCTTTTCAAATCTGGTGAATATCCAGAATATTATCGACAGTTACTTCTAAAAAGCAATTAAACCAAATACTTTTCTTAAGCGCCAACTTCAAGCCTATACCCTTTTCCCCGTATCACCACAATTTTAATATTCGGATCGATCTCCAGTTTCTTTCTGAGTTTTGAGATGAACATATCCAGACTTCGACCTACAATAACACCGTCATCTTCCCAGATTTCTTTTTGCAGTCGGCTTCTCTCGATGATTTCGTTGGGAGACGAAGCGAAAATGAGTAATACCCGACTTTCCGTTGCGGTAAGGTCTGTTGTTAGGTCGTTCATGATGAGTTTCCTGTTTTTTGCATCAAACAATACCGAGCCTAAAGTAAACAGATCAGTTTGCTGATTTTCGGGTACAGATTTTCTCGACTTTACAGATTTAGATCTGAAAAAAATAAAACCGATCAGTGCTAAAAATGACAGACCTCCCAAAATATATCCACTTTTTGCCGTGTTGATTCCTGTTGGTTTGAATTTAACGTTGATCGTGTAGCAACCTTTGGGTTGCTTTCTTCCTAAACAGGCTACAATATCATCTTTTTTATTTTTCGATACTCCATATCCATAAGCTATACTGGAGTTGCCACAGTTCAGAACATTAACAATATAATCACTCGCAAGCGGGTCTTTTGACAATACTCGTTTGGTAAGATTTACCAGTGAGTCAGGTTGAAAAGTAAACTCATTCTCAAAGCTGACCTGGTACTCATTTTTCGAGATCTTTTTTACCGGAAGCACTCTTGATGTACGGTCTCCCGATTGTAAAAGTAACTCATGTCCTATTCTGCGGAGTAACACTTCCCTTTTGGCAAAATTAAAGTCATCCTTATCCTCCTTACTGAAAGCCGCACAGATGACAAAGATCAATGAGAGAATTATAAATCCTAAAAAGTATTTTCGCTTTCCTGAGAGGAGATTTTGACTAAGATGCATCGTGTCAAGTTAATATTTACAAAGTTTACAATTTTATTTACAATCTAAATCCCAAAAGCAGAAATATATCAAAGTATTTTCGCTGAGTCAAGTTTGATAGGATATTAAAAACAAAAGTAGGTTTCAAATCTGACTTATCAAGAAACTTATATTTAATTTAAAATTAAAAACTATGAAAAAAGTAATTTTTGCGCTAATGCTACCACTGATTGTGGTGAGCGGACTACTATTTGCCAATCGTGAAATTAAGAATGAAACTATCAAAAAGCCGTTTCCAAAACAATTGTCTGCTACTGAAAAGAATGCCGAGATGAAAAAATGGGAAGCTACTCCTGATGGTATAAAATTTAAAGAATGGGAAGAATCTCCCCCAGGTAAAAAAGTATATGCCGCTGAAGCTAAAATACGGAAGAACCTTAGAGAGTACACCGAAATGGAAGGAGTGGTAACTTCTCTTTCTCTTCCGCCTGGCTCAAGATTAGGTTTCGGAGTGATGGTCAGGATTAATAGTGATGATTATGTTGTAACATTTGATGCAACAAAGTCTCAACTTGAGAACCTGCAAAAACTTAAAGTGAATGATAAAATTATCATAAAAAGCCATTATGTATCGCATGCTCCGAAGTATTCATATCCCATAATATCCTGCGGATATCTGGTACGTGATCATAAAGTAGTTTTTAAACGCATCCCTCGTAAAGGCGGTTGCTGAGTAGATATCTCTTAAGAGTTTTCCTGTTTAAAAACAAATTCTTAAGTTTACAGGTTGTAAAAAATCCTGCTAAACACTCAGAAAATGGAAAATAAAAAAGAAAATATTCTCGACAATGGGCCATTCTACCACGGTACAAAAGCAGATCTGCAGATCGGAGACTTCCTGACTGCCGGTTTCGAATCAAATTATTATCATGAAATTATCATGAATCACATCTACTTCACCGGTCTGCAAAATGGTGCCGGATTGGCTGCTGCTCTGGCAAAAGGAGATGGCGAAGAACGCATTTACATTGTAGAACCTACAGGTGCATTTGAGAATGATCCCAATGTCACTGATAAAAAATTCCCGGGAAATCCTACCCGATCGTACAGAAGTTCGGAACCTGTAAAGATTGTGGGTGAAGTAAAAGAATGGATCAGATTAACAGACGAAGAGCTCCAAAACTGGAGAGAAAGAATTGCAACGCTTCGTGAAAATCCAGATGCGGAAATCATTAATTAATATGACATTGAAAATTAATTTTTAGTTAAAAGAATTCACACTATTAAACATGAAAAATAACGAAAGAATTTACAACATGTCTTTTGCCGGAGTTTATCCTCACTACATCACAAAAGCTGAAAAGAAAGGACGTACAAAAGAAGAAGTTCATGAAATTATTTTCTGGCTGACCGGTTATGATGAAAAAACTTTTCAGGAAATATTGGAAAACAAAACCAGCTTCAGGACATTTTTTGAACAGGCTACTCAAATTAATCCCAATGTCTCTTTAATAAAAGGTGTAATCTGCGGATATCGTGTTGAAGAAATTGAAGATGATTTAATGCGGAATATCCGTTATCTCGATAAACTGATCGACGAATTAGCCAAAGGAAAATCGATGGATAAAATTTTAAGAAAATAATTCTTAGACTGGTTTAAAACAATAAGCCTTCTATTCAAAAAGTATTTTCCGTACTGCAAAAGAGTGATATTACCACTTCATAAAAAGCGTTCTTTCATCTGCAAGGGAAGTGATTACTGCCAAAATTATTCTTTCCACTGCTAAAAAATAATACAGCACTTTCAAAATCTTTCATTATGAAATAAATAAAAAAACCGATTTATTTTTTGATTATCTTTATAAAAAAAGTAAACATGAAAACAACTCTATTCTTTTTAATGGCTTCAACAGCTGTTTTATCAGCTCAAACCACGATAACCAAAGCATTCAATGATCCAATCGCTGGTGAAACTGTAAATTATTTAAGCGTAACAGGTACACCTGACAATTCTGCTGTTGGAACAAATACTACATTCAACAATGCATCTCTAACATTAGGTTCAGCATCTCCCCTTGTATATTCTGCGCCCACTTCCGGTGAAGTCACCACTTTCCCAGGTTCTACCCTGAAAATGGTAGGAAGCGGAAATACCTTTTTATATAAACAATCTACTCCAAAATTGGAAATCACAGGACTTGTAACTCCCGATGCCACTTTAAATCTATCGGTAAGTAACGGAACATTTATTTCTTATCCCGCAGCTATCGGTTATTCAGAAACAGATTTGGCACAAGGAACATTCACTTCACCATCTGCAAGTGGTTTATGTAAAGGCACAATCAATATTTCAGCCGATGCATCTGGAACTTTGATTTTAGGCTCATCTACATACCCAAATGTATTAAGAATTAAATCAGTTCAGACTTTCAACCTTCATTTACCAAATGATACGAGTTTTATTTTTCCTATAGGATCAATTGTTAATACTTCGTATTCTTATTATGACAATACACATAAATTTCCTTTATTAACAACGATTCAGACCGTAATAAATGTTCCTGTTGCAGGAATCAATAACCAAACAAGCAGTGGTGCACAAGCTTTGAATACAACAACATTATCAACAGGAGATTTAGTTGCTAAAAAAGAAGGTCTTAAAATTTATCCAAACCCTGCTCAGGATTTTATCGAGTTTAAAGGTGATATGTCAAATTATTCTAAAGCTAACATCTACAGTTTGGACGGGAAGCTGATAAAAACTTCAGATTTAAAAGCTGGAAAAGTACAAGTTTCAGAATTACCCGCATCTTCTTACTTCATTGAAGTTTCAGGAAACAAAATACAATCTGAAAGCATAAAATTCATCAAAAAGTAATTATTATTAATTATTTGAAAATATTTTGAGCCGTTCTAAGTTTTTAGAACGGTTTTTGATTTAATGAAATGATAATTTAGTGTTCTTTTAAATTTCACAATACCAAGTCGCATTTTATTTAACTTAAATCAAAATCTTAAGCCATGAAAAAACTACTTATTCTTTTCCCGCTTTTTATTATTTCAGGAGCCTATGCACAGGAAATAACGAACTCAGCAGTAAACACCGTTCCGGAAGATAAGATGAACATTATTAAAACCAATATCACCGGTTACGCTTTCAGAAATATCAATCTTTCTTATGAGCGGTCGATCAACCGCTGGTTTGCCATCAATGTCGGATTTGGGACAGTAGCAGAGGGCAAAGTTCCGTTTATGAATGCTTTTTTGAGTGAAGAAGACGAAAAAGATTTTCAGAATTTAAAAATTAAAGCGACCAATTTCACCATCGAACCGAGACTCTATATTGGTGAAGGCTACGGAAAAGGATTTTACTTTGCTCCCTACTACCGATATTCAAAAGTTTCTACCAATACGTTTGATTATACCTACGACTACGCCACATTCGGAACTACTCTGCCAATTCCGCTGAAAGGTTTGGGAGATGCGAAAGGAAACAGTGGCGGACTTATGGTTGGTGCACAGTTTTTTCTGAACAAGCAACATAGTTTTGTCTTAGATTTTTGGATTGCCGGGGCACATTACGGCTCAGGAAAAGGAGATTTCAGTTTAACGAGCGATATTTTTCTTACTCCCGAAATGCAGGCTGAGCTGAAAAGAGAAATAGAAAACCTTGATATTCCTTTCGTAGATTACACCGTAGAAACCAATTCGAATGGTGCAAGAATCAAAGTTGACGGTCCTTGGGCAGGTTTCAGAAGCGGATTTTCCCTGGGATACCGATTTTAATTAATCATTATAAAAAATACCGTTCACAAATTGTGAACGGTATTTTTTTTATTTATAGGCTTCTTTGAATTTTTCAATAAGATGATCGAGTGTGTGACGCTGCACATATACTGTTCTCACATCATCATATCGTGGGGATCTGTAAAAGACTTCATGGAAATCCATACTTCCATTTCCTACTTTTACCACTTTTTCAACATCAATGTTCAATTTCTTTAATTCTTCTTTTAAGACTTGAAATTCGTCTTGGATATTATTCATCTTATATTTTGGTTTAAGTTAAAAAATCATCAACAATTATCAAACTAACCCCTATTAATTTCAACAGATGGTTAAATTTTTAATAAATTTAGTAATTTACTTTGAAATAACCATAGGGTTTTCAATAATTTTTACATTTATTCTAAATAACAAAAACTATACCTAACTGTATAGTTATTAATTTAAAGTGAATTCAATGTGAACTAAATGTTAACAAACTTAATAATATAAGGATTTTCAGTTGTAACAAAACTGTAATTTTGAGCACTAATGATTAGGAAAAAAATAAGCATGTATAACGCAAACACAAAGTCGATTCTTAATGACTTTTTTAATTTTTTAAAGAAACCCAACGATCAACAAATTCATCTTTCCACTAAAGAAAGATTTGCTTTAATTTTCAGACTGTTAATTTTAGAATTATTATTTACTTTAATCATTGTTATACCTATTAATTATTTGATTGATAAATTCATGACGATAAAAAATCCGAGCTTAGATTATCATTTTAATACAATCTATGCAATCATCTTTTTGATGGTTTTGATAATTCCTTTTCTAGAAGAAATTATGTTCAGATCTATTTTAAGGTATCCATTTTTTGCAAAGAAAATCAGCAGAGAAAAATGGGATCGCTATTTTCCTTATCTGGTATACACAATGAGTATTGCTTTTGGTCTTGTACATGCGAGCAATTACTATAATGACTCTTTAGCTTTTTATATTTTATCGCCATTAATACTTTTAAGTCAATTATCTGGCGGATTTGTACTCAGCTATATTCGGGTTAGAATCAATTTTTACTACGGATTTATTTATCATGCTTCATGGAATTTTATTGCTTCTTTGATCATTCCTTCAATTGTACTTTTATTTAGCAGTCCTGTTGTAGATCATTCTAAAAACTACAGTTTGGAAATTGATGAAAAAATACTGTTCCACCAAAGTGAGCTGCAGTCAATCTCAATCGACATTAAAGATAATAAAGTGTATAAAATTGATGCAGAACAGCTTTATCTGCAGGACATCCTGGATCAGATTTATGGTAAAGAAAAATATTATGTTGATGAATATTTAATGGATATGGATTTTTCTTCTAAACAAGGCGTCACCAAAGAAGAATTTAAAAAAATTCTGGAAAAAGAATATGATATCGAATAAAATTTTCGGTCTAAATTTTATAAGACCGAAAAAAATCTATTAAATGTGCTTCTTAAATTTAACTCTTAAAACCATTTGCAATCAAATAAGCAAATACATTTAAGCCATGAAAATATTTAACGCTCTTCTGATTTTGATTTCACTTACACTTTCAGGTTCTGTTTTTGCACAAAAAAACACACAGAATAAATCTAATAATGTAAAAACAAGTACAGAAAAAAACGTGAGGACTTTACCTGATGAAAACGCACCTCATTTTATGCAGTTTGGAATCATGTCAAGAAATCACGAAGAATTCAGAAAAAAATATGGCATTTCGGTAATTTACCAAAATTGTGTTATCAGCCAATTCCAATCTCAGAAAGCCAAAGAAAACAATAAACTTGTTGCAAAATCTCTCACAGAAAAATATGGAGATACCTGGAGGAAAGATCTTGGGTTTATTCCTTACGGATTATAAATTATATCTTCTCTTCAACCTCAATCTCGTGTCTCAACTGCGCTTTGTACAAAGTTGAATAATAACCATTATTAGCGAGAAGTTCAAGATGCTTTCCTTCTTCAACGATTTTCCCCTGATCCATCACGATGATTTTATCGGCTTTCTCAATGGTTGAAAGTCGGTGTGCGATGATAATTGACGTTCTGTTTTTCGTAATTTTTTCGGTTGCTCTTTGAATCAGTTTTTCGCTTTCATGATCAATCGACGAAGTTGCTTCATCTAAAATAAGGATTTTGGGATCAGATAAATACGCTCTTAAAAATGACAACAATTGTCTTTGCCCAAGTGAAATGGAAGAACCTCTTTCACTCACCACATATTCATATCCGCCAGGAAGACTTTCTATAAAATCATCAACTTCGATTTCTTTTGCACCGGCTTTTATTTTTTCTAAAGTCACGCTGTCATCTCCGAAAGCAAGATTCTCAAATATACTTCCGTGGAACAGGAAAACATCCTGCAGAACGACACCGATATGACTTCTCAGGTTATACAGTTCGTAATCTTTCAGCTCAACATCATCAATATAAATTTCACCTGAATTAATATCGTACAATCTTGTAATCAGGCTGATAATCGTAGATTTACCCGCTCCGGTGGCTCCGACGATGGCTACAGTTTCTCCCGGATTTACTTTAAAATCAATTCCTTTTAAAACTTCCTGCTTGTCATCGTATGCGAAACGTACATCTTTGAATTCTATTTTTCCATCAAAATGGTCTTTAGAAACTTTACCATCATTAGGCATGGCATAATCTTCATCCATAATTCCTAAAACCCTTTCAGCACCTACAATTCCGCGCTGAATATTGTTGAAACGGTCTGCAATCTGCCTCAAAGGACGAATCAACATCGAGATAAACTGAATAAACGCAATCACAACTCCCGCACTGATGGTAATATAACCTCCGTAAAACAATACGAAACCAATAAAAAGGGAAGAAATCAATTCAACCACAGGAAAAAAGAGTGAGAAGATAAAAACCGTTTTCAGTAAAGCACTTTTTAAAGTAATATTGATATCGTCAAATTTTTTAAATTCAGCCTGTTGTCTGTTAAAAACCTGAATAATCGGCATTCCAGCAAGCCTTTCCTGAACAAATGAGTTTTGATTGGAAGTCCAGGTTCTTTCATCTCCAAAAGCTTTCTTCAGTCTTTTCTGGAAAAATCTTGTAATGACAACCATTAAAGGCAAAATCGCAAGAGAAATATAACTCAAATGCACATCAACCTGAAACATCATAAACAAGACGAAAATAATTCTCAAAACATCACCGAAAACCATTAGAAAGCCGTCTGTGTAAACTGTTGCAATGGTTTCAACATCTCCTACAGCACGAGTAACCAGCTGACCGATCGGCGTTTTATCAAAGAAAGCCGTTCTGAAATAGATCAGTTTATTATATAACTTTTCACGAATATCTCTGATCACATTCTGCGAAATATAATTGGAAAAATAAACCAAAAAGAAATTTAAAATCGTCTCCGCAAAAACCAACCCGACCAAGCCATAAATATGCTTCATCATCAGGGCTTTGTCTTTCAGTTTCGTGATGTCATTATCCACAATCTGCATCGTAAGATAAGGCCTATAAGTAGAAACAATGGACAATATGATAGAAATAATCAGGGTAAAAATAAACCAGGAACGAAACTTCATACCGATGAAGAAAAGCCTTTTTACAATTGCCCAGGTATCTTGTTTTTTCATTTATAGAATTGACGTAAAAAATTAATTTGAAAAATTCTCTGCAAAAATACGGCTTTAAAATTTTACATCCTGATAACTCATTAGAAAAAACTGATTACAACAATAATCCTAAACAATGTTGTGATATTTAAAAGTAAAACAGATGAATATCTATTCAAAATCATACCCCACATCCACCAAATACAATGCATGAGCCGGCGCAGAAACTCCGGCAGCATTTCGGTTTTTGTTTTCTATTACTTTACGTACCTCTTCAGGCTGCATTTTCCCTGAACCTACCTCAATCATCGTTCCCACAATCGCTCTTACCATATTTCTGAGAAAACGATTGGCAGAAACAGTGAATTTTAACTCGGTTCCGTTTTGTTTCCATTCTGCTTTGTACATTTTGCAGAGATTGGTTTTGTTGTCGGTATGAAGTTTCGCAAAACTTGTAAAATCTTCATATTCAAAAAGAATTTTGCAGGCTTCATTCATTTTATCAACATCAATGTTTCTTCTCCAAAGCTGCCACGCAGAATCCTGAGTAAACGGATTTTTTTCTAATGAAATATAATATTCATACGTTCTGTATGTCGCATGAAAACGAGCATGAAAATCATCTTTAACTTGGAATATTCTTTTAATAGAAATATCTGCCGGAAGAAAACTATTAAGTTTATGTGAAAGCTGATCACTCAGAACTTGCCCGGTTTCAAAATGGGCAAACATTTTTTTTGCATGAACTCCGGTATCGGTTCTCCCAGCTCCTACCGTTTTGATCGGTTCCCGCAAAATGGTGGAAAGTGCTTTTTCCAATTCTTCCTGCACAGAAATGTCGTTGGGCTGAATCTGATAGCCAAAATAATTTTTACCATTGTATGAAAATTCTATAAAATATCTCAATGTAAATAGATGTTATATTGTAGATTTTAGTTTTAATTATTTTTTTTGAATTGCTTATTTCAAAAATCAGATTTAAAAACAATATTGCAAAAATAAATTAATTTAACAATAATTAAGAACCTATTTTTTAAAATAAATGTTGATAAATCATAGACATATTCTGTAAAATCGGCTATAAAATTCTTATTTTTGTCGACGTATGAAAAGATGGTATCTCTATCCTTTTTCTTTGGGTTATCACATGGTGACGGGCATCCGAAACACAATGTATGATCTGGGAATATTTAAATCTACGAAATTCAAGACTCCGATTATCAATGTCGGCAATCTTTCCGTGGGCGGAAGCGGAAAATCACCGATGGTCATGTATTTGGCTAAATCTTTATCTAAATATTACAGAACGGGAGTGCTTTCCCGTGGTTACGGAAGACTGACGAAAGGATATGATGTTACTAACTACGACAGCAACTATAAAACTGTGGGCGACGAAGCAATGCAATTATTTGAACGTTTTAAAAACCGTTTTGTAATAGCAGTTTCTGAAGACCGTGTTCCCGGAGCAAGAAAGGTAATTGATGATATGGATCTTGATGTTTTGATTCTTGATGATGCGATGCAGCACAGAGCGATCAAAGCCGGATTTAATATTTTGATGACCGATTTTAATGATCCTTATTTTAAAGATCATCTTCTTCCAGCCGGAGATCTGAGAGAATCGAGAGCGGGAGCTAGCCGTGCAGATATTATTATGGTCAGCAAATGTCCTGATGAACTGACGGAAGAAACCAAGCAGTATTACATCTCAAGAATACGACCTGCACACAACCAGAAAGTATTTTTCTCATCGATTGGATATGATGAAAACGTATATTCAAGAGAGAAAATGTTGCCGGATAATAACCTCAGCTATTATGACATTCTGCTCATCACAGGAATTGCCAACCCAAAACCTTTGCTGAATCATTTGTCTAAATTTTCTCAGAAAGTGAAACATCTCAAATTTAGAGATCATCATAATTTTTCTGATGCGGATATTAAAAATATTGTTGCAGAATACAAAAAATTGGGTGAGTATAAATTAATTCTGACCACAGAAAAAGATTATGTACGTTTGAAAACTTTCGATTATCTGCGAGATCTGGTTTATTATTGGCCAATCAATGTTATTATTGATAAGAAAGAAGAATTTAATCAGATGATTCTGAATTACGTGAACAAAAAGCATTAAAATAAATATAAAATCCGCAGCAACCGTTGCGGATTTTGTATTGTTAAAAATAGAATTTCTCAATTTTTCAAATTTCTGTTAAATGATACGATTTACGTTTAAAATTACGTTCCAATGTTTAGATTTGTAAAAAAAATTAGAATGAAGCAGCTCATGACATTTTTGATGTTGAGTATTTTTACTTTAGGATGTTCACAAGAAACTCCTGAAGTTTTAAAAACTCAGTTTTCAAAAGAAGCATTAAAACAAAAACTAGAAGATGAGAACGGAAAAAAAATCACCGTTCAGGAAATATTAAATCAGCATAAAGGAAAAGTTTTAGTCATCGATTTCTGGGCCGGCTGGTGCAGAGATTGCCTTATCGCTTTACCCAAAGCCGAAGAATTGGAAAGAAATAATCCAAACATCGATTTTGTATTCTTTTCATTAGAAAGATCAAAAGAAAAATTCGACAGCAGCCTTGAAAGGTTTAATATGAAAGAAAAAGAAAACTATTGGTTTTCTGTAGGCTGGAAAAATGATTTCAATAATTACATTGATCTCAACTGGATTCCGAGATATATGGTGATTGATCAAAAATCTGAGATTGCAAAGTACTACGCCATTTCTCCCGAAGATCCTGAAATTCAGGCTACGATTGACAGACTTTTAAAATAAGATTGAGATCAAGGTTAAGATTGACAAGAATTGCATTTTAAGCTTAAATATTAACGACATAGGAAATGAAGGCGTTAAGAAAATTGAAATTTAATTCGTTAAAAAATTTCCACTGTTTGAGCACGAGAGAAATTTTAAACGAAGAACCTAACTTGATTCGTGCGAGTTTTGGAAATTTTAGAATTAAATTTCAAATTTTAGCCTGAGTTTCCAAGTCTTGAATTTTTGTTTCTTTTGTTTTAAGACAAAAGAAAATAATATCAAAATAAATGAATCCATATCTTTGTGATATGGATTTTCCTTTTCCCCAACGCAAAATTATTCATGTCGATATGGATGCATTCTATGCCTCTGTGGAGCAGCATGACAATCCTGCACTTCGTGGAAAAGCCATTGCAGTTGGTGGCGGACATCGCGGTGTAGTTTCTGCGGCAAGTTATGAAGCGAGGAAATATGGTGTGCGTTCTGCAATGCCAAGCAAAACGGCAAAAGAAAAATGTCCGCATCTTATTTTTGTTCCGCCAAGATTCCCGAGGTATAAAGAGATTTCAAGGATGATTCGTGAGATTTTTTATGAATACACCGATTTGGTAGAGCCGCTTTCTTTAGATGAAGCCTATCTCGATGTTACCGAAAACAAAAAGGGAATAGAATCTGCCAACCAGATTGCAAAGGAAATCCGTCAGAAGATCTTTGAAAAAACAGGCTTGACAGCCTCTGCAGGAATTTCAGTGAATAAGTTTTTAGCTAAAGTCGCTTCCGATATCAATAAACCCAACGGACAAAAAACCATTCATCCCGAAAAAATTGAAAAATTCCTGGAAGAACTTCCTGTAGAAAAATTTTACGGCGTAGGAAAAGTTACTGCCAATAAAATGTTTAGTCTTGCGATTTATAAGGGAAAAGATCTAAAGAAAAGATCATTGGAAGATTTAACGAGGCTTTTCGGTAAGTCAGGAAAATATTATTATGATGTTGTACGTGGCATTCATCATTCAGAAGTGAAACCTCACAGAATCCAAAAAAGCGTTGCTGTGGAAAGAACGTTCTTTGAAGATCTTTCTGATGAGCAACAAATTGATGAAAAATTAGAAAGTCTGAGCGAAGAACTTCATCAGAGATTGACAAAAAACAATATTATGGGGAGGTCTTTAACCTTAAAAATAAAATACAAAGATTTCTCACTGTTCACAAGGAGCATTACAAAAGAAGAATACTTCAACGCTCCTGATCAATACTTTAAAACTTCAAAAAAACTCTGGGAACTCCGTCCTTATGACAAAGCGGTACGATTATTGGGTCTTTCGTTATCTCATCTCAACACTGAAGAAAAAAAGCAGGTTTCTGTACAGCTTAAAATTCGTTTTGAGGAATTTGAAGATTAGCAATAATTTTCATTAAATTGATACTACCAAATACAATAAACTATGAACGAGACAATGATTCAATTTTTCCACTGGTATAGTGACGGAGATGGTATGCTGTGGAAACATGCCGCAAAAGAGGCAAAATATTTATCACAATTGGGAATCACATCAGTCTGGTTTCCTCCTGCTTACAAAGGTACAAACGGTGGGTATTCTGTAGGATATGATGCTTACGATATCTATGATCTTGGCGAATTTGACCAAAAAAACAGTATCCCTACAAAATACGGAACCAAGCAGGATTATATCAAATCAATTAAAGCTTTAAAAAAAGAGAATATCCAGGTCATCGTTGACATTGTTTTAGGTCATAAAGCCGGCGGTGACGAGCTTGAAACCTTTAAAGCAGCTAAAGTAGATGAAAACAATCGTGAAAAGATAATTTCAGAATTCTCAGACATCCAGTCCTATACAAAGTTTACTTTTCCCGGAAGAGGAAAAAAATATTCGGATTTTGAGTGGAACTTTACGTGTTTCAGCGGTGTAGATTATGCTGAAGGAAAAGATGCCCACATCTACAAAATACAATCTGAATACGGGAATGACTGGGAAGAAATGATCGATGATGAAAAGGGAAATTACGACTATCTAATGTTTAACGATATCGAACATAGAAATCCTCACGTACGGGAAGAGTTGAATAATTGGGCGAAATGGTATTTTGACCAAACAGATTTTGACGGTGTTCGTTTGGATGCTTTAAAACATATTTCTTTTGATTTTTATAAAGAATGGCTGACCATGTTACGGTCAAATTCAGGTAAAAACATTTTTGCGGTTGGAGAATACTGGGCTCCCGGGCAGTTGAATTTGCTTCAAAAATATATTGAAGCGACAGAGGGTTGTATGAGCCTTTTCGACAGTTCGTTGCAGAATAATTTTCATACCGCTTCGAAGGAAGGTGGTTCTTACGATTTAAGAAGAATTTTTGACATGACTCTAACAGAAGCTGATCCTGAACATTCTGTAAGTCTTGTAGATAATCATGACACCCAACCTTTGCAGGACTTGGAAGCTCCTGTGGAAACTTGGTTCAAGCCTTTGGCTTATGCATTGATTTTGCTAAGAGAAAATGGCTATCCATGTGTATTTTATCCCGACTTATACGGTGCAACTTATAAAGATCAAGACCGCGAAGGAAACGAGCAGGAAATATTTTTAGATAAAGTAGATGGTATTGAAGAACTTCTGAAAGCAAGAAAAGAAAATGCCTACGGAATTCAGAGAGATTATTTTGAAGATGCCAATTGCCTGGGCTGGATTCGTGAAGGTGATGACAAACATAAGGGTTGCGCTGTTGTTTTAAGCAATAAAGATGCGTACGAAAAACCTATGGAAATGGGTGAAAAATATATTGGCAAAACTTTTTATGATTTTCTTGGAAGATTTAAAGATAAGGTAACTATTGATGAAAACGGATGGGGTAATTTTCCGGTTCCTGCCGGAAATGTAAGTGTTTGGATTCCTGAATAATATTTTCTAAACACAAATTGCACAAACATTCAAGCACAAATTGCACTAATCAATTTGTGAAATTCGTGAAGAAATTCGTGTAATTTGTGTTTTAAAAGTTTAAACTAAATTTTTCGGATAACCAAAATTTCAGGTCTTTCAGAATCATCAGATATACTACCGCTTTGGGCAAATTCTGCCCAAAGCTTTCTTAATTTTTTTCCGTTCTCATCAATATATTTCCAGGGAATGTTGCTTAAAATCCCTGCGTTTTTCCATGCAGGTTCGTTTCCGAAAATAAAAGGAAGATCTATCGCATGAGCTCCCATAAAATGATTTTCGGTTCGGCGTGGATGAATTCGGAATAAATAAACGTTTCCTCCGGCTTCAGCATAATTTTCAGCAAAATCTTTTGCCGGTTTTCCGTAGATGATTTCCGTGGTCGTCCGGATTGCCTTATTGATGATTTTTTTGGGGAGATATTTATTTAAACTGTCTGAAGCTTTTAGGTAAAATGAAGTTTCTTCGTCATTCAAGCCAATCAAAACATCAATATTTTGAGCATTTCGTTTCCATCTTTCTTCCACTTCATTTTCATTACATAATGGTGGAAAACCATATTGAGTTCCGAAAGGCATCGCAGCTTTTAACCCATATTTAATAAATGACGGGAGATTGTTTTTGTAGTTTTCTATGATTTCTAAAACATCCGAATCTTCATCGAAACTTTTATTATTATTTAAAAATTCTGCAGACATTTTACTTCTGTTCTGTCTCAAGCCTAAAGGTGCACTATGAATAATAACTCTTTTAAATAAGTTCTCAACTCCTTCAGAAATCATCAGATGGGCAATCGCATCACCTCCGGACGACTGTCCGAATAGGGTAATGTTTTCAGCATCACCGCCGAAACTTAAGATATTGGTTTTTATCCATTTCAAACCTTCGATGATGTCAAACAATCCTAAATTGGCGGGTCTTTCTTCTGTTCCACCTAAAAATCCAAAGATTCCTAAGCGGTAAGAAACGGTAACAACAATTAAATTTTGTTCTTTTACCCAATCAGTAGGATCAGCGGTTGCTAGATCTCCACAGCCAATTTCATAAGATCCTCCGTGAATCCAGACTACAACTGGTAATTCTTTATTTTCATTAAAATTTCCAGGGCGGAAAACAGAGATAAATTGTGGCGACTCGTCTACTTCAAAATCATCCAAATTGGTTTTGCCAATCATCTTTTCTAAAAGCGGACTTATATTTTGTGGACAAACCGGAGTTTTCTCAGGAAAAAGAATTTCAAAGTCTGATGGCTCTACGGCGACTGGCTTTTTAAACCTTTCAGAATAAGCATAACGAATGTTTTTGGCCTTAATGATTCCATTTTGCTTCAAAGCTAAAATTTTTCCAAATGGCGTTTGAAAAGTATGTGTTTCAATATTTTGCTGAGATCTCATTGGCAAAAATGAATTTTATATTTAAAAATAAGATTGTTTAGCTAAAAAAGCAATCTTTCAATGATATTTAACCTTGTTTTTATCATAACGAATCATTGTATAATTTACTTTAAATGAAAACGAAAACGGCATCAGTAAAAATGGTAATTAATTCCGCAATTTATATAGTGATATTTCTTAAAAAGTCCCGATTTTTGTATAGAGAAGAATAATTTAAAATTAAAAAATGAACACATACTCAGTAAAAGCTTACGGTACGGAATCTAAGGAAGCCGAATTAAAAGAAATGAATATTGAAAGAAGAGAAGCAACCCCAAAAGATGTAGAGATAGAAATCTTATTTTGCGGAGTTTGCCATTCTGACCTTCACACAGCAAGAAATGATTGGGGCGGAACAAAATATCCTGCCGTTCCCGGACATGAGATCGTAGGAAGAATTACAAAAGTGGGAAGTGATGTTTCTAAATTTAAAGTTGGAGATTTAGCAGGAGTAGGCTGTATTGTAGACTCTTGCGGAACTTGTGAAAGCTGCAAACAAGACCTTGAGCAGTACTGTCAAACAGGATTTGTAGGAACTTATAACGGTAAAGACGAGCATTTGGGAGGTCACACTTTTGGCGGATATTCCCAGAAAGTTGTAGTAGATGCTGATCACGTTCTGAGAATTCCTGAAAACTTAGATCTGGCAGCTGTTGCACCACTTCTTTGTGCCGGAATAACAACCTGGTCGCCATTAAGACACTGGAATGTGGGTCCGAATTCTAAAGTTGCTGTTGTTGGCTTAGGCGGTTTGGGGCATATGGCGATTAAGCTTGCAAAAGGTTTGGGCGCAGAAGTGACTTTGTTCTCAAGAACTCCGGGGAAAACTGAGGATGCGAAACAACTCGGCGCAGATCATGTTGTCATTTCTACAGACAAAGAGCAAATGAAATCGGTAAGCGGAAAGTTTGATGTGATAATTGATACTGTTCCTTATGATCATGATGTAAACCCTTACATTTCGACATTAAACATCAATGGAACTCATGTCTTGGTAGGATTTATTGGAAAAATGGAAGATGCTTTATTTACTCCACCAATGATCATGGGTCGTAGATCTGTTGCAGGATCTGTTATCGGTGGAATTGCTGAAACTCAGGAAATGCTTGATTTCTGTGGCGAGCATAACATCGTTTCTGAAATTGAAATCATTAAAATGCAGGAGATTAACGAAGCGTATGAAAGAATGCTGAAAAGCGATGTGAGATATCGTTTTGTAATTGATATGCAGTCTCTGTAATTTCAGTTTTTATTTATAAATTAAGACTCTTCATTTTTTGGAGGGTCTTTTTTGTTTTTAAATGTGTGAAAGTTTTAAACTATCCTTTTTTTGCTTTGACAAAATTTAAGCCTTCAGAGAAGAGGAATTGTAATTCTTATAATTTATCTTTCTCCATTTCTTTGAATGCCCATTCTGCCATAGAATGAATAACGGGAATTAACCCCTTGCCAGATTCGCTCAAATTGTAAGTAACGTGAGGCGGAACAACGGGTTTAGCGGTTCTTATTACCAATCCGTCGTTTTCCAATTGCTTTAAATGCTGAATCAGCATTTTTTCTGTTACTGCAGGGATGGCACGCTTCAGTTCGCTGTATCTTTTATCTCCATTGGAAAGATGATACAAAATAATGGGTTTCCAGAATCCACCGATTTTTTCCATCACATACGTGACCGGACAAAGATCGAGTGCGTATTTTTTATTCTGCTGAATGGTAGAGCTTTCTTTAACGGCTGTCATATTACATACTTTAGGGTAAGTACTTGTATAAAAGTAAGTACAAATATACCTTTGTTCTCAGAAATAACAACAAAAAAATAAAAATTTACTTATGAAAATTATCATTACAGGTTCTTTAGGGAATGTCGCAAAACCATTAGCTCAACAATTAATTTCAGAAGGTCACAAAATCACTATTATCAGCAGCAACGCAAATAAGGAAAGTGAAATTAAAGCTTTAGGTGCCAAAGCAGCGATTGGTTCGATTACTGATTTAGATTTTTTAATTAAAACTTTTGAAGGAGCAGATGCCGCATTTCTAATGACTCCTCCGAATATGGGTGGAATTAATATTGTTGAAAACACAATCAATGCAGGAAGAAATTATACTGAAGCCATCAAGCAGACAGGCATAAAAAGAATTGTTATGTTGAGCAGTATCGGGGTAGAATCTCCTGTAGACAATGGTCCAATTAAAGGACTACATTTTATTGAAAAGTTTTACAATGAATTGGAAAGTACTTCTGTCACTTTTTTAAGAGCAGGATATTTTTACATTAATTTCTTCAATGATATTCCTTTGATTAAAAATGCTGGAATTATAGGAGCCAACTATTCTGAAAATATAAAAGTTCCATTAGTTCATCCTAATGATATTGCTAGAGCTGCGGCTGAAGAATTAGTTAAGAACTCTGAAAGTAAAAATGTGAGATATATTGTGAGTGATGTTCGCTCGGCTTCAGATTTGGCAAAAGCTTTTGGCCATGCCATCGGAAAACCTGAACTTCCGTGGGTCGAATTTAAAGATGAGGAATCTCTAAACGGAATGATTCAGGCAGGTGTTCCACAGGAAATGGCCGAATTGTATACGGAAATGGGATTAGGGATCAGGAATGGTGTTGTTCAGAAAGATTTTATTGAACATGGTTCTGTTGTTAATGGCGAGATTAAATTGGAGGAGTTTGCGAAAGAGTTTGCTGATCGATTTAATTCTTGATGTTTGAAGAGAGTATCGGCGGGCCTTTGGCCCGCCGATACTGCTTTTTTAATATAATGTATTTGATAGGATTTTATCCTATTCTTTGTTAGGTCGTCCCGTTGGAACTTTTATTTTTTTAAAGTTTCTTTTAGTATTTTCAGCTTTCCGTCGATTTTATTTTCCAGCTTTAAACCTAAAACTTCAGCAACCAACGGATAAACATTGACATTTGAAAATTCATCGATGATCAGATTATTTTTAAATTCTGGTCCCCATGCAAAAAATGCAGCTTTCATTTCAGAAACCAATTTTGGATCATAGCCGTGTTTACCAACCGAAGTCTTTTGGTCTTTTTCTAAAAATACTTTCGGAGTTTTTGGAATCAGAAGAATCTGACCTATCCTATTGTATCGATCATCTTTGGTGGCGAAATGTAAATATTTAGGCAGCTTTTTATCTAAATAAACTTCATAATCACGCGTCTTATTTACTTTCAGTTCTTTGAAAACAGTTTTCATTTGATCAGAATTTTTAACATAAACTCTTAACAAAGTCTGAGAATTATAAAAATCAAATCTTTTTTTATCAAAAAGCATTGCAGGAATTTCTAAAGGATTTCCACCGTCAACCTGAATCATTCCATGATCTGAAACGAAAATAAAATTGACATTTTTTAAACCCAATTGATTTACTTTTTCCACTAAATTTCCGATTGCGGCATCCACCAATTGAACTGCTGTTTCAGTTTCCTTCGTTTCGGGACCAAAATGATGCCCAGCTCCGTCCACTTCAGGAAAATACATTGAAATAAAATGTGGTCTTTTATCTTCAGGTAATTTCAACCAATTGATTACTTTATCCACTTTTTCTAAAGGGGTGAATTTTTCATGGTAAGGATAATAATAGGTCGGTCTTTTTCCACCAGCTTCACTTGCAGAACCTACCCACTGCATAGATGCACTGATCATTCCCTGCTTTTCCGCCAATCCCCAAAGTGGAGTTCCGCCGTACCAGTTTCCGTCTTCTACAATGTCTTTTTTGTTCATGGCGTAGTTTTTTTGCAATTTGTAATCATAAAAGAAATTATCAACTAAACCATGATGCGCAGGATATAATCCGGTAATCAAACTCCAATGATTAGGAAATGTGATGCTTGGATAACTAGGAATCATTGCCTTAGCCTGAATTCCCTGACCTGAATATTTTAAAAGATTTTGTGCATTGTATTTTTTAGCATAATCATATCTGAAACCATCTGCGGAAATCATAATCACGTAAGGCTTTGCCTTTGCTTCGGCATTGTTGAATCTATTGGGTATGATAATTTGTGCTGTATCAATCTTTGTTGTTTGAGCGTTTATTGTCAGCGAAACAATCAGCATAAAAAATGCTAATATTTTTTTCATCCTTTAAAAATTTATGCAAATTTAAGTTGAATGTCTATCGCATAAAAGTTTGTTGAGTTAAAAAATAATTAAAAGATTTACGCACTAACATTATTCTGTAAATCAAAAAAGCCACTTTTCAGTGGCTTCATTCTATTCTTTAATTAATTTTTCGAAGGTCAGGCTTCCATCTTTTAAAGTCATTTCAAAATAATAACTTCCAGATTTCAGATCAGCAACATTGATGTTGTCGCCTTCTAATTCCACCGATTTTACTTTTCTTCCTGTAGATTCGTAGATGTCGATAGACTTTATTTTATCTGCATTTTTAAAACTAACGGTTTCTTTTGCCGGATTTGGATAAAGAACAACTTTCTTACTCTCTGCTACCAAGTCATTGGTTCCTAACGTGGCCGACATATTCAAACTTGCATACCCTCTGCTTCCTGAATGGTAGCCTAAAGCTGTACTTCCTGCAGTTCTTGCATAGAAAATATTGATTGTTCCTGCAGAATTAGGAATGGCAAAATCCCCGGCTCCTCCTGCAAGAGTTCTCGTTGCCACAATGGTTCTTGTACTTCCGGAAACAGTATTCGATGTTTCTGTCCAGTTTTGAACGGCATCTGCTGATGGTGTAGTAAAACCCACAAAATTATAATCTCTGTTGGATGATGAGTTATAAATAAATCCGTCTGCACCATTTGCCATCCCTGAAGTCCCGAAGCCTATTCCCATCATAGAATTGCTATCACCACTTAAGGTAATGGTAGCTATAGTAGCATTTGTGTCTAATCTCACCGTCATGGCAGCAGCAGATAAATTTACTGTGCCAGACGAGAACTGGGCTTGGGCAATTGTTGCTAGAGCCAAACTTGAAATAAGTAGAATTTTTTTCATATAATTAATTTTTTAAGATGTTAATGATTTCTTTGTTGTCTGTTTTTAAAGCATATTCGAAAGGAGTCATTCCCGCCGAATCTCTCATTGTTTTGTCTGCTTTGTATTCTAATAATAGTTCTACCAATTCTTTGTTCCCTGATTTTACTGCCCAAAATAATGGAGTTGTTCCCGTGCCGTCAGCAATATTTGGATTGGCATTTTTCTTTAATAAATGTTGTGCCAAATCTTTATTGTAACGAATGGAAAGCCCAGCCAAAGCAGTTCCCTCCTGACTTTTATAATTGAGGTCTTTTACGTTATCAATTAAAAAATTAGCGATTTCTGTATTTCCTCGGTAGCAGGCTAAAATCAGTGGGGAAAATCCGTTCTCGTTGGTTTGATTGATGATATCCGGATCTTGCTTCATTGCCTCTTTCAGTTCTGCCAACGTGCCGCTTCTTGCAATATCAAACACTGATTTTGCTTTCTCCTGAGCTGATATAAAAGATAAGCTGAAGAAGAATATTGCGAATACAATTAATTTTCTCATTGTTTTACCAAGGTATAATGATATTCTACGTTCACGTTTTCAGCGACTTTCTTCATAACCATTTTTGGAATGGTGACTTTGAAATCTGCTGACTTAGCAATAAAATTTCCTTTCATATAAATTTTTCCGTCTTTTGCAGAAATTGTGGCAGTGGAAGAAATATTTCTATCTACTCCGTGAAAATTTAAGATTCCCTGAACGGTAAATTTTTGTGGACTTTCACTCAGCTTTGTTTTATCAAAATTCAAAACTTTTCCTTTGAAAGTTGTTTTGGGATATTTTGCTGTTTCCGCATAGCTTTCATTGAAATGCTCTTCCATCAGCTTTACTTTAAATTTGAAGTTTTTCACTACTGAAACCGAAGCCATTTCTCCGGTATCTGCATTGAGAACTACAATATTATTGTCATCCTGGGCAAAAACGTCTTCAAACATCGGAATTGAAGCTTCAATTGTTACTTTTCCTGTTTTTGAACTGTATTTCTGAGCCGAAACAAGATTACTGAACAATAACGAGATCATGATTAATACTACATTTTTCATATTCAATTCTTTTTTTAATTTTCAATAAGACCATCAGCCTTCCATTTAACGAAAAGATTAATCTGATTTTGAGACAGAGAACCTCCCTGAGGCATCTTTAAAGGGTCTCCATTGGGTCTTTGAATTCGGTTAATGATGTTGTCGATATTCGTTTTTACCTGATTATAATTTGTCAATGGCTGAAAAGAAGCTGATCCTCCAGCAGAATGACAAACTGTACAATTGGCATCGATAATTGGTTTTATATCTGTTTGATATCTTACCGTTTCTGCGATGGGCGTATTGTCTGAGATTTCCTCATAGGTTCTGCTTTCGCAAGAGGTAACGAAAAGAATAAGACCTGCTATGTAAATTATTTTTTTCATTTTAAAATACTCTGTAAAGATTAAACCCAAAGAAAATCTGTCCTTTTTCCCACTTTCCGGTAGCATTGGTCAGATAACCAATATCAGAATTGAGTTGAGAATTGCTGAACAGCAGCTGGAAAACGTGGCCTCCCGTTTCAATATCCATTCCTAACGACAATGGATTTTTGTAGAAACTGTGATTGTCGAAATTCACAAAATATTCTGCATTGATTGAGATTCTTTTGGAAATTTTGTAGCGTCCGCCTAATCCGGTTAAGAATTGATTGTTGTTTTCAATAGTCGGCTCATAAAGATTTTTATGAACATAAGACGGCGTCAATTGCAAAGAGAAATTCTCATTAAACCTTCTCGAAATAAGAGCCTGTGTAAGATAAGAAAGTCGGTCACCAAACTTCAGATGCGGATAAGTTTCGGTATCCAAATCTGTGTTTAATGCCATCACATTATACCCTACAACATCTACGGGCACGTCTTCATTTTGTTTCAGAAGCCTGTATTTTGCTCCGAATTCGAAAGTTTTCATGTTCGTTTCCCGGGATAGGCTTAATGAAATTGCATCCGTAACTCCATAGATCACCCCAAGTTTAGTGGAAGCATCATCCAGACCGAAAAAGTTTTTGAAACCTTCACTTACGTCTCCAAAACGGTGTGCAATGACGACGTACCACTCATTCTTTGCGGTAAGTTTTGTCGACTGTCCGGTAACGATTTGAAGTGCTTTAAATGCCGGCGGCGAAGTTGTGTTAGCCGTTGAAATGGTATCGATATCTTTCAGCAGATCTTCCTGTGAATAGGCAAGAACTGGGGAAAGCATCGACAAAAATAAGAGAGTTTTTGTCATATAATTTTATTAAAATTGATCCGACAAACTTATCGACTAAAATTTTTAAAAGTGCGTGACAAAAGTCACCGACGATATTGTTTTTATCAATCAGCTTTATAAAATCATAAAACAAATTTATTAGAGCTGGCTAACAATATTCCCGATAGGGATTTGAATGCCCTTTTTACTTTGAGAAATCTCCCCTTCGTTTTCAATTTTTTTCATCACCCTGCTGACCACTTCTCTTGAGGTTCCCAGGTTGATAGCAATTTCCCGATGGGTAAGCCTGATGGGATTGTTACCCGTCAACAATATCTGTTGTTTTATATAGCTTAAGATTCTTTTATCGAGCTTGTGAAAGACGGCTTCATTTACCATATTCATGACATCCGAAAAACGTCTATCGTACTCTTGGTAAAATAATTTATTGATGGCTGGAAACTGAATCAGCCAGTCATGCATAACAGAAACCGGAATCAGCAAAACCTCTGAATCTTCGTCTGCAACAGCATAAATACGGCTTACATAATCAGAAAAAATAGAAGAAAATGTCATCATACAACTATCATTTTCTCTTATGTAATAGTAGATCAATTCCCGGCCGTCATTTAATGAAAATACTCTAACAGAACCTTTGATGAGAAACGGCACAAATTTGTTTTTCTGCCCTTCTCTGACTAATTCAGTTTTAGCTTTTATATTGCTGATGACTGCATGCTTGTTGAGTTCCTTTAAGAAATCAACACCCAGAAATCCGAATTTGTTAATAATAAAATGATTATCTACCATATGTTCTATCTGATATCTAAAAACAAAGGTATAAAATTGAAATATTGCTAGTTGCATTTTATTTCTATCAAGGTATTATTTTTAATCATTCTTAATAATTCACTTTTGTATTATGAAAATATGCTTCATAACATGAAACTTTGACTGAAAATGAAAGAATGAGAATATTGCGCCCCAGCATGAACGGAGCTCTTTTTGCAGGAGCGCAGCGGAGGCAAAAAAGCGGGAGTGGAGGACGGAAACAGGCGCCCAACTTTCGCTGGGGCATTATCATATATTTTGAGAAAATCTTACGCTTGCACGTTATTTCCACCTAATATGAGTGGATCAACTTCTTTGATTTTCCCGAACTGCCGCTCGTAGTTTGTAATGTTTTGTTGAAGAGCTATAAGAACTTTCAATTCATTGAAAATAATCTCCTAATTAACACAATACCTTAAGTAATAAATACACATATTACCATTCAATTGAATTATTTATTTTCATTTATTTTATCACTTTATAATGGGTTATTATTTATTTTTAATATATTTGATTTTAAATCAAAATATTATGAAAAAAACAATTGTACTTTTAGTAAGTGTATTACTCTTGTCTTGTAGCACATCAGAAACTGATATTTTACATGATAATGAAACGAAATCAACAGGAAACTCTTCAAAAACTATTGATCCTCTACTGGCATATGAATCTCCGTATGATATTGCTGGGGTTGATAGAAATGTCATTTATAAGTTTGAGCATTCTACTCCGTTTCAAATCAAAATTAAAGCTCATGTAGGCTTAGCTTATACTGAAGATAGTAGTCCACACTACCCTGATTATATGGGCTTTAATTTAGATAGTGGTCATTATCCATTACTCTATGATTCAAATTTAAAATATGGCAATACAATTGCTTCAGACGAATTAATACTACCAATTGCTTCAAATGGGTTTGGTGTTGATTCTATGATAGGACATTTTCCAATTTCTGGTTTAGGACCAAATGTTTTTCCTCAAAACATTGCTTTTAGCTTCAGCGCCTCCGGAGCTACTACCGAAGAATTAGAATTACTTTACAGAGCCGGAAAAATATATTACATGAGTTATGAAATACTTGATGCAGGTAATAATCCCGTTGCTAGTGGTTATGTAAATTCTGGATTTCCATCAGGTATTGGATCATTTGGAACACTTCCTTCCAATTGGTCACATGTAGGATATGATACTAATTTTACCAGAGAACTGATTGCAGAAAATAACTCAAAAGAAATTGTTGTAACAGATGATCTAACATCTTTTGGGTCTGTAGTTCCTTTTAGTTACGGCGGCAATAATTATCAAGTAAAAATGTTTTCCGATCCAAACATTGTAGTTTTTGGAGTGTATCCAAATTAAAATAATCACTATCAAAAGTCTCCAAACTTTGCACAGCAAGGGGAATACTATGATATAAACGACAAAAAAAATGCCCCAACTTTTGCTGGGGCATTCTTATATATTTTGAGAAAATCTTACGCTTGTACGTTGTTTCCACCTAATACAAAAGGCTCAACTTCTTTGATTTCTCCGAACTGCTGCTCGTAGTTTGTGATATTTTGCTGAAGAGCTGTAAGAACTCTCTTAGCGTGAAGTGGAGCAAGAATTACTCTTGAACGCACATTCGCCTGCTGTACACCCGGCATAAGCTGGATGAAATCTACTACGAATTCAGATGGAGAATGGTTTACTAAAGCAAGGTTACAATAAACCCCTGAAGCTACCATTTCGTTTAATTGAATGTTGATGTTGTTTGGATCTTGGTTTTGATTTTGGTTGTCCATTATTTTTGTTTAAGTTTTATGTTTAAAAAATTCAAGGCTCAAAAATAAATTAAATCTTTGAACCTTGAACATTAAATTTTGAATTAATTTAAATCTTCGAATTCTTTTTTAGAACCCACGATTACATTCTGGTACTCTTTAAGACCTGTACCTGCAGGAATTCTGTGTCCTACAATTACATTTTCTTTAAGACCGTTCAAGCTATCTACTTTACCAGCTACTGCTGCTTCGTTTAGAACTTTAGTTGTTTCCTGGAACGATGCTGCAGACATGAACGACTTAGTCTGAAGAGCCGCTCTTGTAATCCCTTGCAATACCGGCGTTGCCGTTGCAGGAAGTGCTTCTCTTACTTCAACTAATTTCTGATCTTCACGCTTCAACTTAGAGTTTTCGTCTCTTAGTTCTCTTGCAGTAATCATCTGTCCTGGTTTGAATTCTTTAGAATCACCTGCGTCTGTAACTACCTTAAGACCAAATACTCTGTTGTTTTCAATTAAGAAATCGTATTTGTGCTCAAGAGCAGCCTCAAGGAACTGAGTATCACCTCCGTCAACGATGGATACTTTTGTCATCATCTGTCTTACAATGATTTCGAAGTGCTTATCGTCGATTTTTACCCCTTGTAGACGGTAAACTTCCTGAATTTCATTTACTAAATATTCCTGAACCGCAGTTGGTCCTTTGATCTTCAAGATATCGTCTGGAGTAACTGAACCGTCAGAAAGTGGCGAACCAGCTCTCACGAAGTCATTCTCCTGTACTAAAATCTGGTTTGATAATTTAACTAAATAAATTTTTCTCTCACCCGTTTTAGCTTCAACAATAAGTTCACGGTTACCTCTCTTGATTTTTCCGTAAGAAACTACCCCATCGATTTCTGTAACAACCGCCGGGTTTGAAGGGTTTCTTGCTTCAAATAATTCTGTAACTCTCGGAAGACCTCCGGTGATATCCCCTGACTTAGCAGATTTTCTCGGGATCTTGATCAAGACTTTACCAGCCTTAATTTTTTCACCGTCATTTACCATTAAGTGGGCTCCTACCGGTAAGTTGTAACCTTTCTGCTCAACTCCTTTAGAATCTACCACCTTCAATGTAGGTACAGCTTTCTTATTTCTAGATTCAGAGATTACCTTCTCTTCAAATCCTGTCTGTTCGTCAATCTCCAACTGGAATGAAATACCCTGGATAATATCCTCGTATTCTACCTTACCAGCGTTCTCTGCAATGATTACCGCGTTATACGGATCCCATTTAGCAATGATATCGCCTTTTTTCACTTTATCACCAGATTTAACCAGTAATTGTGAACCGTAAGGTACGTTAGCAACCATTAATGGAGTTCTAGATTCGTTATCAGCAACCAATCTGAATTCTGTTGTACGAGATACCACTACTTCCGCAGTGTTTCCGTTTTCGTCTTCTGAAGTAATTGTTCTTACCTCATCCAATTCAACGATACCGTCTCTTCTTGCAGCAATTGAAGGATTTTCTGATACGTTGGTAGATACACCCCCCTGGTGGAAAGTTCTCAACGTAAGCTGAGTCCCCGGTTCCCCAATAGACTGTGCAGCAATTACACCTACCGCTTCACCCATGTGGATTTTCTTACCAGTTGCCAGGTTTCTACCATAACATTTAGCACAGATTCCTTTTTTGGTTTCACAAGTAAGTGGCGAACGTACTTCTACCGCTTCGATACCCATTTCTTCGATTCTTTTCGCTAAAGCTTCTTCAATAATCTGATCAGCAGTTGCTACTAATTCGTCAGTTTCAGGATCGTAAATGTTATGAAGAGATACTCTACCTAAGATTCTTTCAGAAATTCTTTCAACAATTTCGTCATTTTTCTTCAGTGCAGTAACTTCTGTTCCTCTTAGCGTTCCACAGTCTTCTTCAGTGATGATAACATCTTGAGCAACGTCTACCAATCTTCTCGTTAAGTAACCCGCATCGGCAGTCTTAAGAGCGGTATCCGCAAGACCCTTACGAGCACCGTGAGTAGAGATAAAGTATTCTAAGATCGAAAGGCCTTCCTTAAAGTTTGCAAGAATCGGGTTTTCGATAATTTCCGCACCGGTAGAACCAGCTTTCTGCGGTTTTGCCATCAAACCTCTCATCCCTGATAACTGACGGATCTGTTCCTTAGAACCCCTCGCACCAGAATCAAGCATCATGTATACAGAATTGAATCCACCTTGATCAACTTTCATTCTGCTCATGATCATTTCAGTTAATCCTGCGTTAGTGTTTGTCCAAACGTCAATTACCTGATTATATCTTTCTGTATCTGTAATAAGACCCATGTTATAGTTGGCTCTAATTTCGTCAACAGTTTCAATAGATGTTGCGATCATTTTCTTTTTCTCAACAGGAACTACGATGTCACCTAATGAGAACGAAAGACCTCCTTTGAATGCATTTGAATACCCTAAGTCTTTCATTGCATCCAAGAACTTCACAGTGGTAGGGAAATCTGTATCGGCAAGTACTTTACCAATAACATTTCTTAATGATTTCTTCGTAAGAAGTTCATTAATATATCCTGACTGTTTAGGAACGATCTGGTTAAATAAGATTCTACCAACAGAAGTTTCAGTTAATTTCGTAGTGATTTCACCGTTTTCTTTAATTGGAAGTCTACATCTTACTTTTGCGTTCAATGAAACTCTACCTTCGGCATAAGCGATTTCCGCTTCTTCCGGAGAATAGAATGCAAGACCTTCTCCCAATACTTTTTTCTCATCTGTAGAGCTTAATTCTTTGGTCATAAAATAAAGACCAAGAACCATGTCCTGAGATGGTACCGTAATTGGAGAACCGTTTGCCGGGTTCAAGATATTCTGAGAACCTAACATCAATAACTGAGCTTCCAAAATTGCTTCCGGACCCAACGGTAAGTGTACCGCCATCTGGTCACCATCAAAATCGGCGTTGAATGCTGTTGTTACCAACGGGTGTAGCTGGATTGCCTTACCTTCGATCATCTTAGGTTGGAAAGCCTGAATACCCAGTCTGTGCAAAGTAGGTGCTCTGTTTAGCAAAACAGGGTGACCTTTCATTACACCTTCTAAGATATCATATACTACTGGTTCTTTTCTGTCAATAATTCTCTTTGCAGATTTTACTGTTTTTACAATTCCTCTTTCGATCAGTTTTCTGATGATAAACGGTTTGTAAAGCTCAGCTGCCATATCTTTAGGAATACCACATTCGTGAAGCTGCAAGTTTGGACCTACAACAATTACCGAACGCGCCGAGTAATCTACCCTTTTCCCCAATAAGTTCTGACGGAAACGACCTTGCTTACCTTTCAATGAATCTGAAAGTGATTTCAATGGTCTGTTTGATTCAGATTTTACTGCAGAAGATTTTCTTGTATTATCAAATAATGAATCTACAGATTCCTGAAGCATACGCTTCTCGTTTCTCAAGATTACTTCAGGAGCTTTGATCTCCAATAATCTCTTCAAACGGTTGTTTCTGATAATTACTCTTCTGTAAAGGTCATTTAAGTCGGAAGTTGCGAAACGTCCTCCATCCAATGGAACCAATGGTCTTAGTTCTGGTGGTATTACAGGAAGTACACGCATTATCATCCACTCCGGTCTGTTGATCATTCTTGTATTCGCACCTCTCAATGCTTCTACTACGTTCAATCTTTTCAGAGCTTCAGTTCTTCTTTGTTTAGAACCTTCGTTGTGAGCTTTGTGTCTCAAGTCGAAAGACAATGCATCAAGATCAATTCTTTTCAGCAATTCTTCAACAGCTTCCGCACCCATTTTAGCAAGGAATTTGTTTGGATCTGCATCATCAAGATATTGATTATCCGGAGGAAGAGTTTCCAAAACATCCAGATATTCTTCTTCTGTAAGGAATTCTTTCTCGTCAAAATCTGAACCATCTGCTTTTTTAGCGATACCTTGCTGAATAACAACATATCTCTCGTAATAGATGATCATATCTAATTTCTTAGAAGGAATACCTAAAAGGTAACCGATTTTGTTTGGTAAAGAACGGAAATACCAAATGTGCGCAATAGGAACAACCAAACCAATGTGTCCGATTCTTTCTCTACGTACTTTTTTCTCCGTAACCTCTACACCACAACGGTCACAAACGATCCCTTTGTAACGAATTCTCTTGTATTTACCACAAGCACATTCGTAATCTTTGATTGGACCGAAGATTTTTTCACAGAACAAACCGTCTCTTTCTGGTTTATGCGTTCTGTAGTTAATAGTTTCCGGCTTAAGAACTTCCCCTCTTGAATCCTGTAAAATGGACTCAGGTGAAGCTAAACCGATGGTTATTTTATTAAATCTACTTGATTTATTTTTATTTGACATTTGTTAGATTTTAAATTTTAGATTTCAGATTTTAGATTAATTTTTGAATGTTACCATTCAACATTTATAATTTAAAATTTAAAATTATTCCTCTAGTCTTACGTCTAATCCAAGACCTTGTAACTCGTGAAGTAATACGTTGAAAGATTCCGGAATACCTGGTTCAGGCATTGCTTCACCTTTTGCAATCGCTTCATAAGTTTTTGCTCTACCAATCACGTCATCCGACTTCACTGTCAAGATTTCTCTCAGGATATTTGCAGCTCCAAATGCTTCAAGAGCCCAAACCTCCATCTCTCCGAATCTCTGACCACCAAACTGAGCTTTACCTCCTAATGGCTGCTGAGTAATCAATGAGTAAGGTCCGATAGAACGTGCATGCATTTTGTCATCTACCATGTGTCCAAGTTTCAACATATAGATAATACCTACTGTTGCAGCCTGTGTAAATCTTTCTCCGGTACCACCATCATAAAGGTGAGTGTGACCGAATTTAGGAACTCCTGCTTTCTCAGTATACTCTGTAATCTGATCAAGAGTTGCCCCATCAAAGATTGGCGTAGCGAACGTCATTCCCAATTTCTGACCAGCCCATCCCAGAACTGTTTCATAAATCTGTCCGATGTTCATACGAGAAGGTACCCCAAGTGGATTCAATACGATATCTACCGGTGTTCCGTCTTCCAGGAATGGCATATCTTCTTCACGAACGATTCTCGAAACGATACCCTTGTTACCGTGACGACCCGCCATTTTATCTCCAACGTTTAGTTTACGTTTTTTAGCGATATATACTTTAGCCAATTTCATGATACCAGCAGGAAGTTCATCTCCGATAGAAATTGCGAATTTCTCACGGTTTTTAACCCCTTGAATATCGTTGAATTTGATTTTGTAGTTGTGAATCAATTGTTTGATCAATTCATTCTTATCGTTGTCAACCGTCCAGTCCGCACCGCTAACGTTTACGTAATCTTCAACTGATGTCAATAATTTGTGAGTGAATTTCACCCCTTTACCGATAATTTCTTCATCTAAGTCATTCGTAACTCCCTGAGAAGTTTTACCGCTAACTAATGTGTTTAATTTTTCGATTAAAGTATTTCTCAACTCGTCAAACTTAGCCTTGTAAGTGTTTTCAATCTCTTCAAGCTTAAGTTTTTCTTCAGTTCTTTTCTTTTTGTCTTTAATGTTTCTAGAGAACAATTTTTTGTTGATCACAACACCTCTTAATGAAGAATCTGCTTTTAACGAAGCATCTTTTACATCACCGGCTTTGTCACCAAAGATCGCTCTCAAAAGTTTTTCTTCAGGAGTAGGATCAGATTCACCTTTTGGAGTAATCTTACCGATCATAATGTCACCAGGCTTCACCTCAGCACCGATTCTGATCATTCCGTTCTCATCAAGATCTTTTGTAGCTTCTTCAGAAACGTTTGGAATATCTGCTGTCAATTCTTCCATACCTAGTTTGGTATCACGAACTTCAAGAGAATACTCATCCACGTGGATTGAAGTAAACCAGTCTTCACGCACAACTTTTTCGTTGATTACAATTGCATCCTCAAAGTTGTATCCTTTCCAAGGCATGAAGGCTACTACTAAGTTTCTACCCAAAGCTAATTCTCCGTTTTCGGTTGCGTAACCGTCGCAAAGAACCTGACCTTTTTCTACCGTCTCACCTACTCTTACGTTTGGTCTTAGGGTAATGGTCGTACTCTGGTTAGTTTTTCTGAACTTGGTCAGTTTATATGTTTTCGTAGCAGATTCGAATGATACTAAATCTTCGTCATCGCTTCTTTCATATTTAATCGTAATCTGATCAGCATCTACGTACTCTACAGTACCTCTACCTTCAGCATTGATCAAAATTCTTGAATCTTTTGCAACTTGCTGTTCCAGACCTGTACCAACGATTGGAGCTTGTGGCTTCAACAAAGGAACGGCCTGACGCATCATGTTTGATCCCATCAATGCACGGTTCGCATCATCATGCTCCAGGAATGGAATCAATGAAGCAGAAATACCGGAAATCTGGTTTGGTGCAACGTCGATCAAATTAACCTGAGAAGGCTCAACTACAGGATAATCACCATCTAATCTGGCAATAATTCTGTCTGTTAAGAACGATCCGTTATCATCTAGCTCAACGTTTGCCTGAGCAATTACTTTATCTTCCTCGTCTTCTGCATTCAGATAAATAGGATCAGCGTGTAGATCTACAGTGCTTCCTTCTACTTTTCTATATGGAGTTTCGATGAAACCTAAAGTGTTGATTTTAGCATAGATACCTAAAGAAGAGATCAAACCAATGTTTGGTCCCTCAGGAGTTTCGATCGGACAGATACGACCATAGTGAGTATGGTGAACGTCACGTACCTCGAAACCTGCTCTTTCTCTTGATAAACCACCAGGTCCTAGGGCAGAAAGTCTACGCTTGTGCGTGATTTCTGATAGGGGGTTGGTTTGGTCCATGAACTGAGAAAGCTGGTTGGTACCAAAGAATGAGTTAATAACTGATGTTAAAGTCTTCGCATTAACAAGATCAAGCGGAGTAAAGATTTCGTTATCTCTAACGTTCATTCTTTCCTTGATAGTTCTTGCAATTCTAGAAAGACCTACACCGAACTGTCCTGCTAATTGCTCACCAACAGTTTTAATTCTTCTGTTTGATAAGTGGTCAATATCATCAACCTCAGCTTTAGAGTTTACCAATTCGATCAAGTGTCTTACAATCGCAATGATATCTTCTTTTGTAAGAACCTCAGTAGTAGTCGGGATATTAAGACCTAACTTTTTGTTTAGTCTGTAACGTCCTACTTCACCAAGTGAATATCTTTGCTCAGAGAAGAATAATTTTTCAATAATTCCTCTTGCAGTTTCCTCATCGGGTGGATCTGCATTTCTTAACTGACGGTAAATATATTCTACCGCTTCTTTTTCAGAGTTGGTAGGGTCTTTTTGTAATGTATTCTGAATGATAGAGAATTCGTTTGAATTTTCTTTGTGAATCAAAATAGATTTCACACCTGCATCCAAAATAAGATCTAAATGTTCTTTTTCAAGAATCGTTTCTCTGTCTAAGATGATTTCGTTTCTTTCAATAGAAACAACTTCACCAGTGTCTTCGTCTACGAAATCTTCGAACCAAGTGTTCAATACTCTCGCAGCCAAAGTTCTACCTTCTACTTTTTTAAGCGCAGCTTTAGAAACTTTCACTTCTTCTGCAAGGTCAAAGATCTGAAGAATGTCTTTATCAGATTCGAAACCGATTGCTCTTAATAATGTAGTTAAAGGTAATTTTTTCTTACGGTCGATATAAGCATACATTACGCTGTTGATATCGGTAGTAAATTCCATCCAAGATCCTTTAAAAGGAATAATTCTTGAATAGTACAATTTAGTTCCGTTGGCGTGGTAAGTCTGTCCGAAGAATACACCCGGAGATCTGTGTAACTGAGTTACGATAACACGCTCTGCACCGTTAATGATAAATGAACCAGAAGGCGTCATATAAGGAACCGGACCTAAATAAACATCCTGCACAACCGTCTGAAAATCTTCATGTTCAGGGTCAGTACAGTATAATTTAAGTCTAGCTTTTAGAGGAACGGAATACGTCAAACCTCTTTCCACACACTCATCGATTGAGTAACGTGGTGAATCTACCAGATAATCTAAGAATTCCAAAACGAATTGGTTTCTAGAATCGGTAATTGGAAAGTTTTCTTGGAAGGTCTTGTGCAAACCTTCTTTCTTTCTGTCTTCAGGAAGTGTATCTAATTGGAAAAAATCTTTAAATGACTCTAACTGGATATCTAAGAAATCCGGAGTAATGATTTTTCCTTTCGCTGTAGAGAAATTAATTCTCTCATTTCCTTTAGTAATTGCGGTTGTTTTACTCATAAAACTTTTAAGAAAGGGTTAAAAAATATTTTGATTTTACAAAAAATATCAGAAAAAGACTACAAAATAAAAGGGCAAGATAAAGACATTTGATGTTTGGCGCTATCAGAAGTGGTCTTTGTTCTTAATTCTTTATTCTAAACTCTAATTCTAACTGCAACGCTGGTATATCTTTTCACAGCGTAATGCAAAATATTTTTAAATTTTTATTTTGGACGAAAAAAAACACAAATAATCTATCAACAAGAAATCCCTTTCAAAATCATGAAAGAGTTGATTTACAATGTTTTACTGATGTATGTGTATTTATTAGCGCCAAAAGAACTGCGAATATACAACAAATATTTTGTTTGCGCAAAAAATAACCACTTCGTTATGAAGTGGTTATTGCATTAAATCATTTAATTGATGATTAGATTACTGTCTCCAAAAAGACCAAACGGCTAATACCTTATTAAAGTTAGACGGATATTGAGGTATCGCACTATATAGAGAAAATAATTATTTACAGCAGATTGAGGATCTGTAGCCACAACGGTAAATCCAGAAGGGTTGTTAACATAATTAACAGAATCAATATAAACAGAAGTACCTATTGCGGCATTACCTGCGATTTCAAGTTTCTCTGTCGGAATAATTGTGCCTATCCCACTTGAGCACACACAATAATTCCTATACATAAATTAATAATAAGCAAATACTTTTTCATAATAATTATTGAAGAATTGGAGAATTATCTGAACCTGTAGAAGAACCATTAAGATCAAATGCAGGCTTTTCATTTATAATTTTAACATAGGTCTTAGGGTAGATTGCACATATAAAATTCCACGATCCGTTTTCAGTGGATGCAATCTCCGAATAATCAGCGTACAAAATCCATTCATTATTTACACTTTTAACACCGTAAGATGGTATGGCCGTATTGCTCCCCCCCAACATTTTCGTCAAAATAAGCAGACAAAACCATAAGAGAATAATCACTTGAATTAATTTGTATTAAAACTCTCAACCAAATCAAGGTCTACATTAGAAAGCTTATATGTGACAATACTTGCAAGACCTGGTGAAAAGCTCTATTCGTCGCACCCTGTTATCCGAAATGCTTTGATTGAGCAATAAATACCGGTCTTTTTCTGCACTGCCCAGAGGAGCTAGATTTTCTATGATTATCTTACTTGATTTAAAAGATCCGTTCATATCCAGTTTCACCCTTGGTGTTGTTGTATTGATACCAACATTTCCTTGCTGCGCAGTTACTATACAGCTTAAAAATAAAATTGGCAAAATTAAATTTTGTTTCATCATAATATATTGTTTCGTTAGTTCTATCTGCGTTGATTGTGAATGCAAATATACCTCACTTAATTGTAATTATCTTATAGATTTTTATCTAAAGATCTGATTACAAAAATCTTACAATATCCAACTACGAAACAAACTAGAATGTTTGGAACAAAAAAAACAGCTACAAAAATGTAGCTGCTTTTTATATAATGAAATATTAATTATTTCAATTCTACTTCAGCACCAGCTTCTTCTAATTGCTTCTTAAGAGCTTCAGCTTCGTCTTTAGAGATACCAGTTTTGATAGCAGCAGGAGCTCCATCTACGATATCTTTAGCTTCTTTAAGACCAGCACCAGTTAAATCTTTTACCAATTTAACGATAGCCAATTTAGAAGCACCTGCAGACTTAAGAATTACATCGAATTCTGTTTTTTCTTCTACTGCTTCACCACCACCTGCAGCAACTACTACAGCAGCAGCAGCTGGCTCGATTCCGTACTCATCCTTAAGGATAGTAGCTAATTCATTTACGTCTTTTACTGTTAAGTTTACTAGCGTTTCAGCTAAATTTTTTAAATCTGACATTGTTGTAATGTTTTTGTTGATTATTTATTTAATTTTTTGAGAGTAATTATTCAGCAGCTGGAGTTTCCTCAGTGCTATCTGCAGCAGGAGCTTCTGAAGCCGCCTCAGCAGGAGTTTCTTCTACAGCAGGTGCAGCAGCTTCTTCAGCTGTAGCTTCTGTTGTTTCAGATTTGTTTTGAAGAGCAGAAACAACTCTTTGGATTGGAGACTGAAGTAATCCGATGATTTCACCGATCATTTCTTCTCTAGACTTAATGCTTACTAATGCATCAAGGTTGTTGTCACCAACATAGAAAGTTTCCTGTACGAAAGCTGATTTTAAAGCCGGCTTCTCTTCTTTCTTTCTAAAGTCTTTGATTAATTTTGCAGGAGCGTTAGCCGTTTCAGCAATCATTAATGCAGAGTTCCCTTTGAAAGTTTCGAACATTTCAGAGTAATCTACTCCTTCAATCTGTTCCATTGCTTTTTGCAAAAGTGTGTTTTTCACAACTTTCACTTTAATATTCTGCTTGAAAGCCTGTCTTCTGAAGTCAGAAGATTTAGCAGCGTTCAAACCGTCTAGATCTGCTACATAAACTACTTTAGCATCCTGAAGCAAATCTTTGATCTCTTGTATTGCTACAACTTTTTGGTCTTTTGTCATTGTCTTAAGGATTATAATTAGTTAACAGATTTACTATCAATTGCAATTCCCGGGCTCATTGTAGAAGACAAATAAATGCTCTTCACATAAGTACCTTTAGCAGCAGTTGGTTTCATTTTGATCAAAGTAGAGATTAATTCCTGAGCATTCTCTTTGATTTTAGCAGCATCGAAAGATACTTTACCAATACCAGCGTGGATAATACCGTATTTATCTACTTTAAAGTCAATTTTACCAGCTTTTACTTCAGTTACTGCTTTACCAATTTCCATAGTTACAGTACCTGATTTTGGGTTAGGCATCAAACCTCTTGGTCCTAATACTCTACCCAATGGTCCTAATTTACCCATAACAGCCGGCATTGTAACGATAACGTCAACATCTGTCCAGCCATCTTTTATTTTTTGTAAATATTCGTCAAGACCTACGTAATCTGCACCTGCTTCTTTCGCTTCAGCTTCTTTATCCGGAGTAACCAATGCCAATACTTTAACATCTTTACCAGTCCCGTGAGGAAGAGATACAACACCTCTCACCATTTGGTTAGCTTTTCTTGGGTCTACCCCTAATCTTACAGCGATGTCTACAGAAGCATCAAACTTTGCAGTGTTTACTTCTTTTACAAGAGCAGCACCTTCTTCAAGGTTATAAATTCTTCCTTTTTCTACTTTGCTTAAAGCTTCCTTTTGCTTTTTAGTTAATTTTGCCATTTCTATTAGTTTTAAGCGTTAGTTGGTTTAGTTCCTGTTACTCTTAATCCCATAGATCTAGCAGTACCTGCAACCATAGAAAGAGCAGAATCCAAAGTAAAACAGTTAAGATCTGCCATCTTATCTTCAGCAATTTTCTGAACCTGAGCCCAAGATACAGCACCTACTTTGTTTCTGTTTGGTTCACCGGATCCTCCTTTGATTTTAGCTGCATCCATTAACTGAATTGCTGCAGGTGGAGTTTTAATAACGAATTCAAAAGATTTGTCTTCGTACACTGTAATTACTACAGGTAAAACTTGACCTGGCTTATCCTGAGTTCTTCCGTTAAATTGTTTACAAAACTCCATGATGTTCACACCTGCAGAACCTAATGCAGGACCTACCGGTGGAGATGGGTTTGCTGCTCCTCCTTTTACTTGGAGCTTAACCATTTTAAAGACTTTTTTAGCCATTGTTTGTTTTTTAAAATTGAATAATTAATGAGTTTGGAAGCATTTATTATTCAGCAGGTTACTCACTCACATATAGTAATCCTACTTTCGGACTGCAAAATTATGAAATATTTTTCAATTAGCAAATACTTAACTTATTAAATTTCAGAATAAAGTTAAATTATTAAAGAGAATCATTTTTCTGATTTCCATAAAAGATCAAAACTTAAATAAAGTACATAAAAATACCGCCCAAGAAAATGAGCGGTATTTTTATTCTATATTAAAAGTATTATACTTTTTCTACTTGTCCGAAGCTTAGTTCCATTGGTGTTTTTCTTCCGAAAATCAAAACTGAAACTTCTACTTTCTTTTTATCTTCAAGAATCTTTTCTACTGTACCGTTGAATCCGTTGAAAGGACCGTCGATTACTTTTACATTCTCTCCAACAATGAATGGAATTTCTGCATCTGTAGCAAATTCCGAAAGTTCATCCATTCTGCCAAGCATTCTGTTGACTTCAGATTTTCTCATTGGTACAGGATCTCCGCCTTTGGTTAAACTCAGGAACGAAATCACACCCGGGATATTCTTAATAACGTGAGGAATTTCTCCCATCAACTCTGCTTCCACCATCAGATAACCAGGATAGTATGGTCTTTCTTTTGGAACTTTCTTCCCATTTCTCAGCTGAATAACCTTTTCCATAGGAATAACCACCTGAGTAACATACTGCTCAAACCCTAAACGTTTGATTTCTGTCTCAATATAGTTTTTCACTTTATTTTCCTGTCCGCTGATTGCTTTCAGCACATACCATTTCAATTCGCTCATTATGGGAAAATACTTTTATTAGTTGAAAACGTTGATTAGCATTCCTATTATGTTGCTGATAGATTTAGAAAACAATTCATCAACGCCAAAGGTAAATAATGCTAAAATAACAGTTGCAATAGTAACTACAATAGTTGAAGACTGTAAGTCTGACCATTTTGGCCATTCTACTTTGTGTCTGAATTCGTTATAAGAACCTTTTAAAAATTCTACTAAGCTCATTATTTTCTTTTTGCACGGGCACAAGGATTCGAACCCTGATCAACGGTGTTGGAGACCGGTATCCTACCATTGGACGATGCCCGTAGATTAAAAGTTCCGTAAGTTTCCTTACGGAACTTTAATTATATTAAGATGATTAGTCTAAGATTTCAGTAACCTGACCTGAACCAACTGTTCTACCTCCTTCTCTGATCGCAAATCTAAGACCTACGTTAAGAGCGATTGGCTGTAACAATTCTACAGTGATCTCTAAGTTATCACCAGGCATTACCATTTCTACACCTTCTGGTAAGAAGATTTCACCTGTAACGTCAGTCGTTCTTACGTAGAACTGAGGACGGTATTTGTTGTGGAATGGAGTGTGACGTCCACCTTCTTCTTTAGAAAGGATATATACTGATGCTTTGAATTTCTTGTGAGGCTTCACAGAATCTTTCTTAGCGATAACCATACCTCTCTTGATGTCAGTTTTTTCAATACCTCTCAACAATAGACCTACGTTATCTCCAGCTTCACCTCTATCTAGGATTTTTCTGAACATCTCAACTCCTGTAATAGTAGAAGTTAATTTTTCTTCACCCATACCGATGATATCTACAGGATCTCCTGTGTTGATAATACCAGCTTCGATTCTACCAGTTGCAACAGTACCTCTACCTGTAATAGAGAATACGTCTTCGATTGGCATCAAGAATGGCTTATCAGTATCTCTTGGTGGTTGCTCGATCCATTCGTCAACAGCATCCATCAATTGCTCAACAGATTTGAACCATTGATCATCAGTCTTAGCACCTCCTTCTGCAGTAGCAGCTGTAAGAGCACCAAGTGCAGAACCTTGAATTACTGGAGAGTTATCTCCGTCGAAATCGTAAGTAGACAATAAGTCTCTCAATTCCATTTCAACAAGCTCTAATAACTCAGCATCATCTACCATGTCAACTTTGTTCATGAAAACAACGATTCTAGGTACGTTTACCTGACGACATAAAAGGATGTGCTCTCTAGTTTGAGGCATTGGTCCGTCTGTAGCAGCACATACAACGATAGCACCGTCCATCTGAGCAGCACCAGTTACCATGTTCTTTACGTAATCTGCGTGACCTGGACAGTCAACGTGAGCGTAATGTCTTTTTTCAGTTTCGTATTCGATGTGAGCAGTATTGATAGTAATACCTCTTTCTTTTTCTTCTGGAGCAGAGTCAATAGCAGAGAAATCTTTTTTCTCAGCAAGACCTTTGCTAGCCAATACAGCAGAAATAGCTGCAGTAAGTGTAGTTTTACCATGGTCAACGTGACCAATAGTACCAATGTTCAAGTGTGGTTTGTTACGATTAAACGTTTCCTTTGCCATGATATTAAATTATTTATTTTATTGTTTATTCAAATTTTCAGTGTGCAAATATAATGATTTTTTAAATACTAAAATCTTTTTGTTTAAAAAAATTAGTATTCAAACCCAAAAAACTGCAAACATCCATTTCTATAATTGGAATTGCAAATTTATAACAAAAAAATGAATTAAAAAAAACACTTTATAAATCCAAGTTTATTTTTCTCTCGTATATTTAGACGAAACTATCAATTAAAATAAATTTTATGAAAAGACTATTCAACATTTGTCTGGCTACATTTGCCTTTGTCACGATCATCTCTTGCGATGACGACGATGATATGAGTACACCAGAAACACCTTCAGTTGCACCGGACGTTATGGTTTACGGTTTAAGCACCAACAACGACCTTTTAGCTTTTAATGCTAAAAACAGCAATGTGATGACTTCTACGAAACCTATTACAGGACTTGCAACCGGAGATAAATTATTAAGTATTGATTTCAGACCTGCTACAGGTGAGCTGTATGCAGTATCAAATACGAGTAAACTGTACATTATTAATACAGCTACTGCAACTTCAAGAGTAGTAAGCACCACAGCTTTTGCTCCTGCTGTTTCAGGTACAATTGCTTCAATTGATTTTAATCCTACTGTTGACCGTATCAGATTAGTAACCAATACAGGACAAAATCTTCGTATCAATCCTGAAAACGGAGTTACGGCAGCTACCGATACAAGTATCGCAACGACAGCTGCAATTGCAGGGATTGCTTATACCAACAGCAAATCTGGCGCTGCAACTACTACTTTATATGACCTTGATTTAACTTCAGGAAAACTATTTAAACAAGATCCCCCGAACAACGGAACCTTGGTAGAGGTAGGAAGTTTAGGCTTTACATTCTCAGGGCAGGCAGCATTTGACATCAGCCCGGATAATGCAAACGCATTAATGGCAGTAACAAGCGGCGGACAAAATGCTTTGTACAAAGTAGACCTTACTACAGGAAAAGCTTCAAGCATCGGAACTTTACCTCAAAAAGTTATTGATATTGCTATTCCTACGAATGCCGTTGCTTACGCAGTCGATAATTCAAATGCACTTCAGATTTTTGATCCTAATAAACCTGAACCAGTTACCAAGCCAATTACGGGATTGCAAGCCGGAGAAGGAATTCTTGGGATTGATTTCAGACCTCTAAACGGACAGCTTTATGCTTTAGGAAACTCAAGCAGAATTTACACGATTAATTTAGGAACTGGTGCAGCAACTCAAGTTGGCACAGGTCAGCTGACTACTCTTCTTGTAGGAACTGAGTTTGGGTTTGATTTTAATCCTGTAGTTGATAAAATAAGAGTGGTAAGTAATAGCGGCCAAAACCTGAGATTAGATCCCGTTACTGGAGCAGTTACGGCTGTTGATACAAGCCTTACCCCTACTCCTGTCGCTATAAGTGCAGCAGCTTATACCAATAATTTCGCCGGAACAACTGCCACTGAGCTTTTCGTAATCGATCATAATACTGACAGATTATATCTTCAAAACCCATCAAATGGAGGTGTTTTAGTTGATCGTGGTGCTTTGGGCATTAATATCGCTCAGGCAAACGGTTTCGATATCGGAAGCATGAGTCAGAAAGCATATTTATTAGCGACTGTTGGTACAGAAACAAAATTATATACAGTAAACACAGCAACCGGAGCTGCCGCTTCATTAGGTACTTATCCTAATCCTGTAAGAGGATTTGCGGTAGGTTTAGGATTCTAAAAACAGACTTGATTTTCATATAAAGAAGCCCGAGATAGATTTTTCTATTTCGGGCTTCAACTTTATAAAGATAAATGAAAGAATTACTTTTTCATGAATTCGGGGATTGATAATTCCGGTTAGTTACCAGTAAACAAAACGCACTTCCTTAACAACCGCACTAAAGTATTAAAATACAACAATTGTACTTGACTGCCTCAACTCAATGGTGGGTTTCGTAACTAAACTCTTGGCTGCCTCATTACACCGATTGATTTCCTCAACTTAATCGTTGACAGTATTCACCAGACTGTTGATTCATTGAACTAAATAATTGAGCGTTTCATCTAAACCGTTGATGTGAAATTTTAAACCTTCCCTGTTTTAATTTTAATTAAATTTCTGCTCAACATACATTTTAAGATCAGGAAAAAGATAGAGTACAACCAATTCAATCTCAGAAACCCTCATCGATCTTTTTAGTTTTATTAAATATCCAGAAGATGATCGGGAAGATTAATAAGGTTAAAAATGTCGCAGTAATTAATCCTCCGATAATCACAATTGCCAGAGGTTTCTGTGATTCTGAACCGATACCTGTAGAAAGTGCCGCGGGTAAAAGCCCGATCGACGCCATCAGTGCCGTCATGATTACAGGTCGCGTTCTTGATTTTACTCCACTAAAAATAGCGTCATCTATTTTTAATCCTTCTTTTACATTCTGATGGAATTCTGTGATGAGAATCACTCCGTTTTGGATACAGATTCCCAAAAGCGCAATCATCCCGACTCCGGCAGAAATCCCGAAATTCATATTGGTTAAATGCAATGCGATAATTCCGCCAATTAATGCAAAAGGAACATTCGCCAAAACCAAAAGTGAATCTTTCATGTTTCCAAAAAGGATAAATAACAGGAAGAAAATTCCTAAAATACTGATCGGAACAACCTCCGTCAATCTCTTGGTAGCTCGTTGCTGATTTTCAAACTGACCGGTCCAGCCTACAGAATATCCGTCAGGAATTTTAATTTTCGCCACTTCTTTCTGTGCATCTCCAATCGTCCCGCCTAAATCACGGTCACGGATGGAGAATTTAATTCCAATATACCTTTTAATATCATCTCTGTAAATAAATGCGGCACCGTTGTCTTTTACAAGCGTACTGATTTCTTTTAAAGGAATTTTGGCACCGTCCTGCGTAGGAATCATCAGAGATGCAATATCTTTCTCATCTTTTCTGTACTCTTCAGAATACCTCAGCCTGATTGGGAACTTTCTTTCACCATCAAACATTTCAGAGGCTGTTTTTCCACCGAATGCCATTTCAAGAACAGACTGTGCATCGTCGGGCATCACGCCGTAAGCTGCCATTTTATCTCTGTCGAGCACTACACTCACTTCAGGCTGACCAATATTTTTAATGATTCCGGCATCTTTTACCCCATCTACATCTTTGATTGAATTGAGAACCTCATCCGCCAATCGGTCAAGCGTCTGTAAATTATCTCCGTAAATTTTAATTCCATTTTCAGCTTTAAAACCTGCAACTGCTTCTGCTACATTATCCGAAATCGGCTGAGAATAATTAAAAGTAATCCCCTGATAATTTCTGAGCTTTTTATCAATTTCTTCTACGAGTTCTTCATAATTGATTTTACGTTTCCATTCATCTTTTGGCTGAAGATTCACTGCAAACTGCACAAATCCGAAACCGTTGGGGTCTGTTCCGTCATTGCTTCGTCCGGTCTGTGCAAGAACATCAGTCACTTCCGGAACGCTCATAATATCTTTTTTCAGAATATCGGCAGTTTTCAGCGATTCTTTTAAAGATGAACTCATCGGCATTTCTGCAGTTATCCAAAGCGAACCTTCATTTAACTGAGGTAAAAATTCTGTTCCTAAAAATTTTCCTGAAAATAATGTGACAGCCATAAAAGACAATGCAACAATTAAACTCAATTTTTTATGTTTAAATGTAAAACCGAAACCCTTTAGCACAATTCTGTCCCAGAAATTCACAAAAGGATTGTTTTTTTCTCTTACATTTTTATTTAAAAGCAAATGGGTAAGAACCGGAACCAATGTCAGTGTGAAAATCAATGCACCAATCAATGCAAAACCCAATGTAAATGCTAACGGAGAAAACATTTTCCCTTCCACCTTTTGAAATGAGAAAATGGGAATCAATGAAGTAATGATAATTAATTTTGAAAAGAAAATTGCTTTTCCTAAACCAGTTCCAGTCTGTTTGATCCAGCCGGCTTTTGCCATTTTATTGAATTTCTCGGGGCCGTATTTCTTCGCTTTATGGTCGAGCATCACGAAGATTCCTTCCACCATGACGACGGCTCCGTCAATGATGATCCCGAAATCTACTGCTCCCAATGACAATAAGTTGGCGCTCATTCCTGCCATTTTTAAACATAAAAATGCAAAGAGTAAGGATAAAGGAATGATGATGGAAACAATTAAGGTCGTACGCCAGTCTGCCATGAAGATCAAAACGATGACGGTAACCAGAATAATTCCTTCCAGTAAATTGTGCATGACGGTTTCTGTGGTGAAGTCCATAAGGTTATCACGGTCGTAGAAAGTGACCATTCTCACATCTTTCGGAAGAATCTTTTCATTCAGCTCATTAATTTTAGCTTTTACACCAACCAAAACTTCACGCGGGTTTTCACCTTTTCGCATCACCACAATTCCTTCTACGGTATCATCCTGTTTATTCAGACCGGCCTGCCCCACTCTTGGCAACGAACTCTCGTGAACTTCTGCCACGTTCTTTACCAAAACAGGATTCCCACTTTCATTCTGAATCGTGATATTTCCAATATCTTCATTAGATTGTACCAAACCAATTCCCCGAACGACATAGGCCTGTCCGTTTTTCTCAATAACATCGCCACCGACATTTAAATTGCTTTTCGTTACGGCTTCAAAAACCTGAGAAGGCGTTAAATTGTATTTATCTAAAGCTCTTGGGTCAATACTTAACTCAAACACTTTATCCTGGCCGCCGAAAACATTGATATCAGCAACTCCGGGAACACCTCTCAGTGCACGGTCAATCACCCAGTTCTGCAAAGTCAGTAATTCTCTGGAATCTTTGGTTTTACTTTCCAATGTATATCTGAAAATTTCTCCGGTCGGTCCGTATGGCGGCTGTACTTCGGGATCTACCTCATCGGGCAGACTCACATTTCGAAGTTGGTTGTTGACCTGATTTCGGGCAAACATATCGTCTACTCCATCATCGAAGAGAATTTTAACAATAGAAAGTCCGAACATGGTGGTACTTCTTACACTTGTTTTTTTCTGAACCGGACTCATCGCCAATTCGATTGGTGTTGTCACAAAACGTTCCACTTCTTCGGCACTTCGGCCGTTCCACTGGGTGATGATCACGATTTGAGTATTGGTGACATCAGGAAAAGCTTCAATGGGCATATTTTTAAAACTGATAAAACCCGCAACCGCCAAAACCGCTACCCAAATAAAGGTGAAAGCTTTATTTTTGAGTGAAAACGAGATGATATTTTTAATGAATTTATTCATGCTGAATAGATGTTAGATAACAGACTTCAATATAAGATTATTTTCAAATGAACAAAATCACATATCTTACTGCAATTAATTGATGATGTAAGTAAAATAGTGAACAGTTAGCTTTTCAGTGAACGGTAAATCAAAAGCTGATTATTGGTTATCACATTTTCTCCTTCGGAAAGACCTTCGGAAATGTAAGTAACATCACCGAGCTGTTTCAGGACTTTAATTTCTTTTACTCTGACATCAGTTCTTGATTTAAAAACCACCACAAAACTTCGGTCATCATCAAAAATGACCGCTTTTGAAGGAACAGAAAGTGCTGAAGCATTCTCAGATTTTGAAACCTTGATAGTCGCTTTACTTTCAGGAATTAATAATCCGTTGGCATTATCTAAAACCACTCTCGCCTGCATCGCATTGGTTTGCGGATCAATGATTTTAAATATTTTATCAATCTTTCCGTCAAAAACTTTATCCGGATACGATAATGTGGAAACCTGTGCTGCCATTCCCAGACTGATTTTATCGATTTCAGATTCGTTAACATTCATGATTGCCCACACGTTGGTGGTATTGGCTACGTCGAAAATGTTTTCGCTTCGGTCACTTCTCAGCTGCATATCTTTATTGATGTCTTTGTGCACGATATATCCGTTGATTGGAGCCAGAACACGGTAAAGATTTCCTTTTTTCACATTATAAACCGTACTTACTGCAGCAGATCTCTGCATCTGATCCTGTGCTTTCTGCACCTGACTTTTTGCTTCCAACACTTCTCTTTCCGTTGTCAGTTTTCCTTCATACATTTCTTTGGCGACTCGAAGATTGTTTTGAGCAACCAGTAAATCTGTTTTAGCATCACTCACATCTTTCTGAACATCGGCCAACTCTGTACTTCTGATGGTTGCGAGAACCTGACCTTTCTTCACGTAATCTCCCAGCTCAACGTTGACACTCATCACATTTCCGCCCACCAAAGGATAAACGTCGATGTAAGAGTTTCGGTCTACAGATATTTTTCCATAAAAATTGTAAGTGTCTTCTATGTTTCTGAATTCAGCTTTTGCAGTGGTGATCGATTCGAGCATGGTATTGCTCAGTTCAAAACCTTTAGGCGCAGTTTCTTTTGGCGCTTCCTCTTTCGAACAAGACATTAAAAAAAGTGCAATAATAACATGAATGATAATTTTTTTCATTTTTAATTGAAGATTTTCGTTTGTACCAATTGATTGAGTTGTTCTGCAGATTGTATGAGTTGATTTTTCATATCATAAATCTGAAGCGACGTCTGACGGTAACTTTCCATGAAATCTGTAAAATCGATGAGATTGACATTTCCGTTTCTGAAATTTTTCAGAATTCCGTTGTAAACCAGATCCAGATTATCGAGATCGGTAGACTTAATTTCGAGTAACTGTTCGTATTGATTTTTCCACATTTGAAAAGCCGACTGTACTTTAGTCTCGAGATTCAGTTTCTGAAATTCTGCATTTCTCTGATTCTGTTGAATGGCAAGATTGGCCTTCTGCACATTTCCTTTATTCACTTTCCACAAGGGTATGGGAATTCCGACTTTTAAATTGATTTCATTTTTAAAAGCTCCCGAGTTCTGATCGTATTCTGCTCCAACATTCAGATCCGGAACATTGAGAGATTTCTGCCATTGCGCATATAACCTGGAATTTTCAATCAGTTTTAGATGAAATAAATAATCTGCGTTGTTTTCTATTGCTTTTCTTTTTAAATCAGATTCGTCTCCGAAAGGCTGCGCATTAAGAATTTCTTTTGCTTCGTCATCTGAAATTAGAGGCTCTATATTTTCGGTAATTCCGGTAAGAACTTTTAAATTTTGTTCGAATTCCAAAATATCTTTATTGATTCCGAGTTTATCATTATTCAGCTGAATCACGATACTTTGCAATCTTACTTCATCTTTTAACGAAACATTCCCCTTTACCGATTGAACTTTATAAGCTTTCAAAAGGTCATTCATATACCCCAATTGCTTATTCGTATTTTCAAGCTTGAGTTTTTCATAATAAAGATTATAGTAATTGGCGTGAAGCTGTGTTCGTAATTCTACAAGCAACTGCGTAAACTGGAGCTGCGCTAAATCTTTATTTGATTTTGCAAAAGCAACTTCGTTTTTCTTTTTTCCGCCCATGTAAATAAGTTGTGTCACTTCAAAACCTTTAGCTTTACCGGCATCTAAAAATTTTCTGTCTTCAGGATTATACGCATTGATGTAACCGCTCATCTGCGGAAGTTCCCAGATTTTAGCCTGCAGAATATCCGCATCAGCCCTATTGATGTTGTACTGTTCGGCAAGAAGCTGAAGATTGTTGGTTTGAAAGGCATTTTCGCAATCCAAAAGCGACATTTGCTGTTGCGCTGTTACTATCGAACATATAACAACGAACAGTCCTGCAATTTTGTTCATTCTCTCAATTTTGATGACAAAAGTGCGGCTGCTCAATTAAAACGACCTTAAAGGAGGCTTAAAATAATATTAAATTTGGTGTGGTTTGGGAGAAATTTGAAAAGTTTGTTTTGAACCATTAAGGAAATGAAAGAGTTAAGATTCTTTAAGAAAATCAGATAGATTTTTTTTAAAAAGCTGTGTTCTTAAATATTTCGAAGAAAGAAATTTTCTTTTCCCCAACCCTAAAGGGTGAAAAACTTCTTACCACTGGCAAGAATATTTAGAAAAATCTTAAACACAAAGTGAGACAAAGCTCTTTTATAAATTCTATATGAAAATTTTAAGGTAAACAAAGCCGTTTCACTTAGCCAAGTAAAACAATTTTATTTTTTGGGCAGACTAACTTATCGTTCCTATCTTAATATTTAAAACCTATTTATTAAAAGTAACGCTAAACTTATTGGTATGTTCTGTAGGCGAATTGTATATAATTTTCGCATTGTGGTATTCCAGGATTCTTTTGGCAATGCGGAGTCCGAGGCCGGAGCCGGTAATATTTTGAGAATTATTTCCACGCATGAAAGCATCGAACAATTTGGGCTGTTCTTCTATTGAAATCGTATTTCCTGCAGAAATGACATCTACAATAAGCTCGGACTCGGTTTCTGTGATTAAAACTTTAGCTTCAAAATCGTCCGAATAGACAGCAGCATTTTTAAATAAATTAATAAAAACAATATTAAGCAGTGACTGAACTCCTTTTATGGTCAAAAAAGCTTGTTCGGAAGTGTTTTCCGAAATAAGAAAGTCCATCGTAAGATTGGGAAAACTTTTTTGAACACGTTCAAAAGCCTCAAATATCACTTCATCAATTCTCACCTCCTCGTATATCGTCTGAATATTTTCTTTATCGAATTTTGTGAGAAGCAAAAGGGAGTTCGTCAAATCTGAAAGCTGATAGACATCTTTTAGCATCTGTTTTAAAGCGGTGAGTGTTTCCGGGGAATGCTGTTCAAGTTTAATTAAATTTTCCAGCTGAAAGGCCATTCTTGTAATTGGTGTTCTGATTTCGTGAGAAGCACTTGCCGTAAAGTCTTTCTGTGACTGAAAAACATCATTTAACCGGACGATCATCGTATTAAACGACTGCGCCAGAATACTTATTTCATCATTGGACTGCTCAACAGGAATCTGCGTCGTCAGTTTGTGCGCCGTCACTTCAGAAATTTCTTTGTTGAGATCTTCCAGCGGCTGAAGAAATTTTCCCATAAAATAATAGCTGAAAAATCCAATCAGAAGCGTACAGGTAATGAAAGCCGTAATTAAAAGATATTTAAGATAATCAAGCTTCGATTGTCCGTTGGTATCAAATGCGCTGGTGAGAATGTAATAATTTTCGCCATTAATATTCTTCAAGGCTGCGTAAACCTCCGGGAAAGTATCCTGCTTGTGAACTGACTTTTTTTGATCAACCTCTTGTAAAAGATCTTTGTCCCAGGTAACTTTTCTGTCTTTTATGGTACTATAAATAAGTTCTTTTTCAGCATTGAATATCAGAATCGTCTCATTCAACAAGACATTATCAGAATTTTCATTAAAAAAAATGGGTGCTTCTTCTGCGAAATTTTTAGATTTGGAAATAAAATTAGTGGTAAAGTCTAATCGACGGACAAATCTTTCTTTAAACTCCTCTTTCCTGAAATCATTAAAGGAAACGTAAATAATAATGAGAACAATACCAAAAAGTAATGAAAATGAAATACTGAGGGTGAGCGCAATTTTCCTTTTTAAAGACATCTATAAAGGATTTAAATAATATCCGAAACCGGAACGCGTGTGAATCAATTTGACTTTATAATCTTTATCTAATTTTTTTCTTAAAAAATTGATGTACACCTCGACGGTATTGGTATTGGTATTAAAATTATGCTCCCAAACATTTTCTGTAATCTGCTGCTTCGAAACCGTTCTTCCCTGCGCTTCTGCCAGATAAACCAAAAGTTGAAACTCTTTTAAGGTCAGTGCGATTTCATTTCCTGCTCTGAAAACTTTCTGTTCGGTCTTATTAATAATTAAATCATCAACTCTGATGATATCCTGATCTGCTGTATCAGAAGGAACTTTCCTCCTCAATAAAGAATTCATCCTCAACAATAGTTCTTCAAACTGAAATGGTTTTACCAAATAATCGTCAGCCAATCTGGTAAAAGCATCTTTCTTATCTGCAAGATCTCCATAAGCTGAAATGATAATGATCGGTGTATTTTTATCAAAAGATCTTACCGTCTGACAGACATCCAATCCGTTGATCTTCGGAACATTGATGTCTAAAAGATACAGATCATAAGAATTGTTTTTTATTTGGCGCAGAAAAGTTTCTCCGTCATAAATTCTGTCGGTGCTAAAACGGTTTGACTCTAAAAACTTACTCAATTCTGCGGAGAGAATGAGATCGTCCTCCAATAGAAGAATATTCATCAGGGATATATTTATAACGAATTTAACGAAAAAAATAATGAGGTTGGGGATTCAAGGACCAGAGAAAGCTTTTAAATAAGTACAATGTTAATAGAAAGACTTAGTTTAAAGCTATTGATTTCAATGTTTTTAGTCTTTCAATTATGATTAATTAAAATAATATTAAACTTTAAATGGTCAAAATTATCTTTCAATCTGATAAAAACAAAAAAGCCTCAGATAGAAATATCTGCGGCTTTTATCAATTGGTTTCCCGTTTTGCGGAGAGAGAGGGATTCGAACCCCCGGACCTGTTACAGTCAATAGTTTTCAAGACTATCGCAATCGACCACTCTGCCATCTCTCCATTAACTCCGATGATATCGTTGTTTTTGGTGGTGCAAATATAATACGTTTTTTTTAATCGCCAAAATTTATTTTTTAAAAATTTAAAAGAAACATTATATTTTTTTTGCGTTATCTAAATTTTTGAAATAATGATGAACTCTTTTATGCAAAAAAATCCCGAAGAAATCGGGATAAAAAATGAGCCAACTACGGGACTTGAACCCGTGACCTCTTCCTTACCAAGGAAGCACTCTACCGCTGAGCTAAGTCGGCCTTAAACAAAAAATCACACTGAAAGCGTGATTTTTTATTGAGCGGAAGACGAGGGTCGAACTCGCGACATTCAGCTTGGAAGGCTGACGCTCTACCAACTGAGCTACTTCCGCAATTTTGTTTCCAAAACTATTGGTAAACGCTGTGCAAACTTAGGAAAACCCTATAAAATTTGCAAGACTTTTTTTAATATAAAATGTGGGGAGAGCAGGATTCGAACCTGCGAAGCCGAAGCAACTGAGTTACAGTCAGTCCCATTTAGCCACTCTGGAATCTCCCCAGATATTTTATATTAAATTGAGCCTCCAGAGGGACTCGAACCCACGACCTGCTGATTACAAATCAGCTGCTCTAGCCAACTGAGCTATGGAGGCAATTTAATAAAAACTGAAGGCTATCAGAGAAAATCTACTCTGTGCTGCATCAGCAATTAAAAAAAATCACGCCTGACGCGGTGTGAAATTGAGCGGAAGACGAGGGTCGAACTCGCGACATTCAGCTTGGAAGGCTGACGCTCTACCAACTGAGCTACTTCCGCAATTTTGTTTCCAAAATCATTGGTAACGGTTTGCAAATCTAGGAAAAACCTTTTAAACCTGCAAGACTTTTTTCAATATAAAATGTGGGGAGAGCAGGATTCGAACCTGCGAAGCCGAAGCAACTGAGTTACAGTCAGTCCCATTTAGCCACTCTGGAATCTCCCCAGATATTTTATATTAAAATTGAGCCTCCAGAGGGACTCGAACCCACGACCTGCTGATTACAAATCAGCTGCTCTAGCCAGCTGAGCTACGGAGGCAAAATAAAAAGATTTCAAAAAACGATTGTTCCTTTTTGCGAGTGCAAATATAGAACAGATTTTTTGAAATCTCAAACTTTTTTAGAAACTTTTTTTAATTAATTTTCTAAGCTAATTCTTTTTTCTTGATTAACAGTTTCTTAGCTGCATCAACACATTGGTCTAAACTTTCTTCAAAACTCGTACTTGTCTTTTTTACGACGATATCTTCACCCGGAACAACCAAAATAAGCTCAGTGGTCTTATTTGCTTTATCTGAATTGTTTTCTACTTTCAGGAACACTTTGCATTCTTGAAGCTTGTCATAAAACGTATTAAGCTTGCTTACTTTTTTGTCAACGTGTGACTCTAGCGGTTCGTGTGGAGTTAAGCCGATTGCTTGTACTGAAATCTTCATAATTCTTCTTTTTTAACAGCTCTTGGATGAGCTTGATTAAACACTTTTTTCAACTGTTCTATATTGGCATTCGTATACACCTGAGTGCTTGCAAGACTAGAATGCCCTAATATTTCTTTTACTTTGGATATCTCTGCCCCATTATCTAAAACATGCGTAGCAAAGCTATGCCTTAAGATGTGCGGACTTCTTTTTTGCTTCGAAGTAACTAAACTAAGGTACTTATTAACCACTACATAAACAAACTTTTCGGTCAGTTTTTTTCCCTTTTTGTTGACAAAGAAATATTGTTTAAAATCTTCGTGAGGTTTTCTGATTTCCAAATAGCTTTCAAGTAGTTTTGCTAAGTCAGTAGAAATAGGAACATAACGTTCTTTATTTCCTTTACCTAAAATCTTCAACTGTTCTCCTTCGAGATTTACACTTTCAAATATTAAGCCACAAAGCTCAGCTTTTCTGATTCCCGTTTGATACAAAACCTCCACGATACATTTTACTAAAATATCATTAACGTTGACAAGAATCTTATCCTGAAGCATCTCCATTTCCTCCATAGACATAGGAATCTGCTTCTCTGCATAAAATTTAAGAGAAGTAACAGTCTCTACAGGAGAAACTTCAATTTCGCCTAATCTTAAAAGAAAAAGATAAAAACTTCGGAGCGAAGACAGCTTACGATTAATACTTCTTTTTGAAATATCATTTTCACTGAGTTCAACGATAAAATTTCTGATTGTTTTTTTGTTGGCCTTGACAATGTTTTCCGAACCTTCTGTTTTAAGATAAAAAGAAAAAAAATCGTCAAGATCCTTACGGTAACTTGTAATGGTATGAGGCGAATACCTCTTTTCGAGCTGTAGATAGTCTAAAAACTTCTCTCGCATAATGTATATATATAAAACAAAAATCACTTCTCAAATATAACTATTTAAGAAGTGATTTAGTATGTGTTTAAGAAAATTTCTTAAGCTTGTTCTTCCTTGCTTAATCCTCTTTGCTTATAAGCTGCTTTCAGCCTAGATTGTCTAAGAGTTACAGAAGGCTTAATAAAAGCTTGTCTAGATCTTAATTGACGAACTGTACCAGTTTTATCAAATTTTCTCTTGTATTTTTTAAGTGCTCTATCGATGGATTCACCATCCTTTACAGGTATTATTAACATAATTTACATCTCATTTTGGATTGCAAAAATATAACTTTTTTCTTTATTAGCAAATTATTTACGAGTAAAATTAATAATAATTCTGAAATTACTGCAAAGCAATTTTTAATATGAATTGAATTTAAACAAAATATTGTATCTTTGCCTATACTAAAACATGGGGTTGACTGGTTTCGACAGCAAGATCAATGGGTAAGTAAGCATGCAGAGAACCGTAGCGCGATCTCTTTAATCCCTTGCTACAAACTTTTAACTGGCAACGAAGAGTTCGCTCTTGCAGCTTAATCCGAATAAAGTAAGATTTCAAGCGCTTTCCCGAAGATAGTAAGGAAGCAAGATGTCTCACAAATGCTCTGTTCTGCGGCGTTTGATTCTGAGATATAGTAATGCAGAAATAAGGTTTTGGAAGCTTTGATCAAGACTCGAAAACTTCAGAAGCTAAGGTCTAAGTTGGGTGTTTGCTCTCTGCTTAGGCACGAAAATCAATAGTAAAATAAGCATGTAGAAATCTTATGTATTGCTTGTTTGGACGAGGGTTCGAATCCCTCCAACTCCACTTTTTAAGCTAAAGAGAAGATGTAACTTATTTATTTCTAAATAATTACATTTTCTCTTTTTTGTTTTTGTACCCAAAATTGTACCCGAATTTTTGAAATGTACTTTTTTAAATATGTTTGAATTTAATTAAACCTATTTGAATTTTAAAGCATACAAAGGGTTTATAATATTACAAATATACTACGATTTAAAATAATGCCCATTACTTTCAAAATAATCATACATTAGGTTTCTTATTGTAGCTTCCCAATCAATGTAAATATAGTTTGGTAAACTTTCAGGAATACTTTCCTCTAATATGTATTGTGCAAATGTTTCATCGTCTGAATATTCACCTATATAATAATTCATTACACTGTCATAAATACTTGAAAAATCCATCTTTCCAACACAATCAGCATAAGCCTTAAAAACTTCAAAATCATAGCTGGAATTGTTTATTTGCTCGGCTATTTCATATATTTCATCTGAAAAATAATTTTCTCCGATTAATCCTAACTTTTCAAAGAAAGAACAGTTCTCATAATCCTGAAACATAAATTCAGGATCGTTTTCATCCTTGTGTAGTTTTTTCATAGCTTCTAATAATTCGTCATAATCTGAATAACTGACTAAATCAAGCCATTTTCCGTAAAGGCTTCCATTGTTGCACTTTGCATACGTTCCTACATAGATACTGCAAGAATCAAGACAATTTTGTAAATTTGTCATGTTGATAAGTTTTATATGTGTTAAAATTTATTGATATGCCTATCGTGTTCGTATCACTTTAGGCATTTTTTATATATTATTGTGAGAATCTATGTAGAAAAAAGAACTTGAAACAGTTCTTTGATATATTAACAAAGTCAATATTCATACCAATTGACAGAGATTTTAACTTTAAAATTAAAGTTTTTAAAATATTTTTAAAACCAAACCGCAACAAATAAAAACTATCAAAAAAATATCAATAAAATATGCAGTTTGAAGAGTATAGCCAATAGAAAATGTAAGTGGAAAATAAAAACAGCTTCACGAAAACCAAATAAAACAAAACTTACTTTTGAGAAAAGGTTGACAGTTTAGGAGAGGGCAGCAAAGAAAACAACTCTCATACCCTCTAGTATCTTTATAGAGACTACTGCCCTTACACTCATTATATATTTTTTGGTGTTAAATTGTTGTAAATTCTACTATAAAGGATTATTTGATTTTTTGAGAAAATTGAGTGAGGGGTAATTTTTTGTGTGTAGGGTTACCATCCTTTCTTTACATGGATAAAAATTGGGAAATTTGGGTGGCGGTAGTTAGAGTAATAAGTTAAATTTTATAATAATATTTAAATTCTAAACTTATGAAATTTACTTACACTGTCTATTTGTTTTATATCCCTAAGATTTAACTAATAAATTAGAACGTTGTTTTAATATCATAATACACAAAGTCATCAATCCTATTATATAAAACTGTCAAATAAAAAGTCAATAATAAAAATCTAAAAAAAAACATATCAACCACCTAATGATAGAAACTATTCATTATTGAACGGTTTTTTATGATATTTATTAAAGAATAATAATAAACTGTAATAGCCACGATTTGATAGTTTGATTCTAAATAATAATTAATATTCCCATTTTATTTTCTCAAACATCTTAAACATTTTAACACCTTCAGATTGCTCAATTGAATAAACATATCTGATTTTTCCCAGAAGCCATTCTTTCTGAAATCCTTTTTCAACACCATTTCTTTTTGCCAAATATTCAAAATGAACTTTTGGGGAAAATTTAATACAGAAATGTAAATGTCTATAGATTTCCTTTTTGAATCTTTTGGGTACTTTTACTTTGTCATCGACAAGTAAACCTGTGACAATTTGACGTTGTCCTTTGGGAAGATATTTGACTTTATTTTCATTTATATAAAACTTCTCTTCATTTATAATTTTATTAATGAATGCTAATCTAGGAATGTCACTTTTATTACCCGAAAAAGTCATATCATCTGAATATCTAGTATAGACAATATTATTTTTTAGAGAATATGTATGAAACCTCTTATCTAATCGATTGCAAATATGATTAGAAATTGACGGGCTTGTAGATGCTCCCTGGGGTAAGACACCAACTCTGTTTTCAAAGACATGATGGAAAATTTCTTTCTCATCCTCTTGGAATGTTTCAAAATATCTAAATGAAATTGGGTTTGTACATAGTTTAGCAAGATCAACAGCTAAGTTTGAATGATATCCAATATATTTAAAAAATGACCAAACTCTATCTTCTGTAATTGAATCGAAAAATTTCTTTAAATCAATGTTTAATACTACTTCTGAATTTACATGTGGAAGTGCATTAGTATATATGGATTTATTTTTTGTGTATGCATGAGAATAAAGATTGTCTTCAACTACAATTTGATCTAAAATATTACTTTTAATCCAATTTTGGATATACTTTAATTTTTTATGAGGTACACTAATCTCTCTATTGCCACCATTTTTTTTCTTAATTTGATAAAAATGATACATTTTATGCCTATTAGTAATAATTCTCTTTAGGTCAACATAGTCAATTCCCAATAATAAAGACAAATGCTTTGTAGAATATATTACAGGTAAATGATTACTACTGAGTTTATTTGTATAATTTAAAATTTCATTGATATATTCTTGAGAATGTATTCCGTCTAATAATTTTTCTGAGAAAACGTTTCGAGAACCTTCCATAATATTTAAATTACCTTATTTGAATTTATAATTTTCACGGAGTGAAAATTGAACGGCAACGACCTAAGGAGTTTGTCGTTCAATATTTAGTATAATGTAGCTTTATTTAAGCTTAAGCAAAAAGAGTTTAAGCTGTCTTTGACTTTAACTAATAAAAATATTACTTAAATCCTCGAAACGAACTTGGAAGATAATAAATATTTTCAGAATATAATGAATTTGTTTTTAAATCAATATTATTTTTTTTAGCTAAAATTTCTTTTTTCTTAATTTCATCGTATATAGAATTACCATAATCCGTAATGCTTTTATCTTTGTTAAAAATATTATTATGTATCCCAATATTTATTATTAATTCATAATCAGAATTATTTAAACCTAATAATTGGCAAATATCATTGTCATTTTTACCTATCTTTTTTAACTTTAATATCATCAACTGTTGAAGATTGATTTTCATATACTTATTATCGGATTCTTCAAATAGATTTTCAAAACCATGTTTCCTTAAGATACTAATCCATTTTTGAGAATCATATTTTAAATTGTAAGAAGTCTCTATTTTATCTTGACCGAATCTAGGAAAAATTGGTTTCCAACCTTTTTTACTTGACCACATAATTGGTAATGTATTATTTGGAGTTGAATGTGCAAAAACGATTAATGCTTGAGAGTTATCATGTCCTAACGCATGGTTAGTAATTTTTCCTGTCTCCCTATCTGTAGTTGTATATAATCCAGAGCCATATTCATAGCAAAAATTTCTTATAGCAAGAACTTTTGGTCTATATCCAAATACAGAACCTTCTTGAACAAAAGCTGAGCGTCTAAAATTACCATAAATTGTTGCATCTATCTTTTGAATTATTTTAAGTGACTTCTCTAGCCAAACTATAGATAGTACTATTTTTTTTACAGTTAAGAGCTTTTTCGTATTTAATATAGGAGCAATTTTTTCGTTAAAATATGTATCTAAACTACCTCCGCTTCCAATAATATCGTCTACTAGTACTAAGTAAGAATCTTTATCCAATTTTCTAAATAAATCATTAGGATCTTCAACGACAGTTATATAGTTTGAATATTCTTTGAATGTTGGGGTTTGCTTTATTAAATAGAACATTGATGTTGCGCTTTTAATAAACTCACCAATAGGATGAAGAACTATCTTCTTATCCAATCCTCTTATATTAAATAATCTGGTTTTACTCAATCCTAAAAAATGTAAGATTTTTGAAATTGTTTCATACTTACGGTCTTGTTCAAAATGACTAATTATTTTTGACAAATTGATATCAAATTCTCTGATACAATCTTCACTACTGTAATATTCTATTTGATTAAGAACTGTAAGTGCTTTATTCCAATCTTCTTCTTTAAAATTTTTAAGCCACTTTAAAATATCAGTTGGTGTAATTCTATTGTTCAATTTGTAGCAAATTGATTCAATAATATCAAGATATTGTGAAACCATTGAATGTTTTTTCTTATCGTTAAATTGAAAATTAATGATATATTAATTAAAATACAAATATTTTAAATTAAATTCTAAATTTATATTCCGTAGTTACACATTAACTTTTATAATACTTTAATTATTTGAAAATTATTTCCAAGTTAATATCTATGTCCCTAAATTCTAACAATAGCGGATTCAAATCAAATTCTCGTCGGCTACTCCGTGTATGATAAATTAATAAATAGGGAAAAATATATGGACTCGTTTATCCATTTTTCTGCAACAGTTAAACATGGAGTTGCTCTAAGCGTATATCAATATCATGATGAAAGTAAGAAATTTATAAATAATAATATCCCAACGATATTTAAAACGAAAGCGATAACAGCACCTCCTCTGACATTATTTGAGGCATATTATTTAGCTATGTGTATAATTAACAAAGATTTTATAATATCAAAAGCTAAAGATATACTTCATTTATCTGCTTTACATTCTTTTATTTACATTAAAACTTTAGATAAAATTGGATCAGTTAAAACGACCACAACAAATCCAACATACACAATAAGAGCAAGTGCAGAAAATAATGTTTTCTTTAATAATTTAATGCTCTCAAATATTTGGCTTAACCATGAAATACATCATTCACTACTCCCATTGAAATTATCAAATATTCAAACTTGTTTTAAGGAATCTTTTTTGATTGTAAATGAATATGGCAAGAAGAAACTAAAATCAGAGTATGAAAATATTTTCCTTGAGACATTAGTTTAATTGAAGCACATTAGTTTGGGAAATACTTCTTATCAATAATTTCATTTTAATTGCAATTCTTTTTCAAATCTGTAAAAATCCATCGTTTATGAATTGGCTCAAACCCTTTTTCTTTTTTGTCACTCCGCATAACGATTTGGATGATATAATTGAACCTTATCCTTATTTCCTCAATAATCTCTCCTCTGTAGCCTCCATCTGCC